>ERZ808266.4-NODE-4-length-136517-cov-7.304568_pt1 | contig 136517 bp, 137 predicted proteins | sample MGYA00521278_ERZ808266 | MGnify/ENA primary metagenome ERZ808266 (study PRJEB31516, sample SAMN03275591) | gut metagenome | biome: mammalia-associated habitat; material: feces | host: Papio cynocephalus | place: Kenya | collected 2012-08-02 ... | reverse complement strand
GATGAACTTTGGACGCGGTAGATTGTCTTAGTTCTGTTCTCTCTATCAAACAAGTTTTCTATTCTTGAGCTTAAGAGGAGCGTTTACTATGAAAAGAGAAGCTCAAGTGGAGATGAAGAGAAACAAAAAGCAAAACTAGAGAAAGAGACTGAACACGATAAGAGATGTGATACAGTTCTTAGTGAATGGACTGAATATGACACCTATGGGTATATAAAGATGTCTAAGCACTTACTTACAGAGGTTTTTCATGGGCTACAGAGTTCACTATAAGGCGTATTTACATTGCTTAGGTCTACATGGTGTCTCTCCAAGGTTTATTACTACTAGAGTCGAAATATCCATATCTCTTACTTACTAGAGTTATTAGGTATGTCTGACAATGGGCAAAAAACATCACTTACATAAAGCTAGGTAAGGAAGTGTCTACTTTACTGCTGTAATAGACCCCCTTTAATAGAAAGATATTGTCTTGGAGACTCTCTGAGACACTTGTCAAGCAGGCTTCTCTAGAGATGTAGTACAAGAAGCTATTTTAAGGTGTGGCATACTTGCTATCTTTAATACAGATTGTGGTAGAAGTAATACATCAAAAGAATTTACCTCTCTCGAGAAAGGGTATGGAATCCAAGTGAGCATGGATGGGGGAAGGTAGGGGTAAAGATAACATCTTTGTTGAAAGGACTTGGAGAACTTTAAAATATTGACAAGGGTCTTCTTAAAGGACTACCACTTCATTGAGGATTTAGAAAGAAGCTTAGGAGAGTTTGTCAGTTTCTTCAATAACAAAAGAATTCATCAAGGCCTAGACTATAAAACTATAGACGAGGTATACAAAGAAGGAGCATTCCCTAATATTAATAAGAAAGTATAGGTAGCTTAAAGAACGAATAATTATTAAAGATTTGTCTTGACTTACCCCTTAGCATATCCAAAGCCAAAATTCTTCTTAATTTTATCCATGCTAATATACTCCAATACAGATTATTTATAAAAAAAACAACTATTGATAAAAAGAAATATACAATCCTTTGAAATTTTTGTGAGTTTCTGATAAATTCTTCCTAGACGTGTAGCATCTTCTGCGTAAATCCAGTTGCAGGAATGCTACTTTTTTATTGAATCTAAAAATGCTGAAACTTCATTGCTAAATCGTGTTGCAGAAATGTGTAAGTCCGGATTTGTCGGAAGAACACATTTTTATTGAAGGAGAGCTATCTTATGGATAATCAAAATCAATTTTTAGAGAAAGAGAAAGTTGGAAAACTAATGCGTAAATATGCCATTCCATGCATTATTTCACTTCTTGTTGGTGCTTTATACAATATTGTTGATCAAATCTTTATTGCTAATGCGACTTATCTTGGTTCATATGGTAATGCTGCTAATACAGTTGTCTTTCCCTTAACTGTAATTGCATTAGCAATAGCTGTTATGGTTGGAGATGGATGCTGTGCTTATGTCAGCATGGCACTAGGAAGAAATGAAATAGATAAAGCAAAGAACAGCGTAGGCAATGCAGTTATACTTTCTTTAGTTAGTAGTATTCTTTTGGCTATTATCTATCTCTTTTTTGAAGATAACATAGTTGTCGCTTTTGGTGGCAAAGTGAACTTAGAGACCTTCCACCTCGCAAAAGAGTATTTCTTTTATATAACCTTAGGAATTCCCTTTTATATGTTTGGACAAGCAATGAATCCAATAATTAGAGCTGATGGAAGTCCTAAGTTTGCTATGACTTCTACACTTTTAGGTGCCGTTACTAATATTATTCTTGACCCAATTTTTATCTTTTGCTTCAAATGGGGAATGATGGGAGCAGCTGTAGCAACAGTAATTGGACAGGTTGTAACGGCAACACTTGCCCTTTGGTATTTACTAAATATGAAAATAGTAAAACCAAAAGTCAAAGACTATCGCATTAAGAAGAATACGATGAAAGAAATAATCTGTCTTGGTCTTACTAGCTTTCTCTCTCAAATAAGCTTGGTCGCTGCAATGATTGCAATAAACAATATGATTTTGAAATATGGAGCTCTTGATTCGATTTTTGGCCAAGAGCAATATGCACAAATTCCAATGGCAGTTGTTGGTATTGTTATGAAATTCTTCCAAATTGTCATTTCTATTGTTGTAGGAATGGCAGCAGGTTGTATTCCTGTTGTTGGCTATAACATGGGGGCTCAAAAAACAGAAAGAGTACGAGAGTTATTTATAAAACTATTATTTGCAGAAGCAATAGTTGGGGCAATTGCTTTCATTATTGTAGAAGTATATCCTCGCCAACTTATTGCCATATTTGGTTCAGCTAATGAGAGTAGTTATTATACTGAATTTGCAATTAAGGCCTTTAGAATATATCTTTGTGCAATTGTTTTTGCTTGTGTTAATAAAGCCTGTTTTATCTTTTTGCAAGCAACAGGAAAGGCTATTTCGTCAATATTACTTTCCATGTTTCGTGAAATTGTCTTTGGCGTAGGCTTTGCTTTACTTCTTCCTATATTCTTTGGACTCGATGGTGTTCTCTATTCTATGCCTTTATCTGATATCCTAACGTTTATTATTTCACTAGTTATCATAATAAAAACATGTCGTGAGTTAGGAAAAGAGAAAACAGATCTGTTATGTACAACGCATTTAAAGGGAAGGAGCGCCGCGATTAAAGGGAGATGAAAACGCAATTAAAGGGAGACGGAATTTTGTGAAGAATAGAGGGACTCATTATTTCTAATGACAAGTTCTTTAATTTTATTTTATTTCTCTTTCAAGATACTCAGAAAATCCTTCATCAACTTAAGATATATGTTGATGCAGTAAAGAAGTATGTACAGCCTATTGTTAATTGCCACCGTCTTTTTATGTGTGGTGACCAAATCTATGACCCAGATCGAGAGCCATGGCAAGCTCATCTTCTTGAAGGTATATCTATTGATGAAGCACAGTAGTCTTACAAGGCCTGAACCTGTATTTACATGGGATAATCTTCCAAAGCTTATAGAGCACGACATTGACGACAGTGCTATATTTGTCTTTGACTTGGATCATCTTCCAAATTATCTTAGATGAGCTACATCTCTTATAAAAGGTGGAAGTTTTTTGACTATTTAATGTAAAATAAAATTGGTTAAGGCAGAAAGCGCAAATATTGTATGATGTTTGAAGCTAGAGCCTAAAAATTAGAAAGGAGAGTGCCTGCCATGGGAAGGTTTGTTAATCCAGATAATTCTGCATTCCAAGTTGCGTTGAATTCAGAAATATATGTAGATAAAACTGGACTAATTAATTACACAAATAAAGTCATAGGTACACTACAAGGCTACATTTGTAATAGTCGCCCTCGCCGTTTTGGTAAGTCTATAACAGCAAATATGCTAGCAGCTTACTATTCTAAAGGTGCTGATTCAAAAAAGTTGTTTTCTCCTCTTAAAATTGCGTCTTCTCAAGACTATGAAAAAAATCTCAATAAATATGATGTTATTCATTTTGATGTTCAGGGATTCATAGAACTTGCCGGAAAGCCTGAAAAAGTTGTTTCTTTAATCAAGAAAGAGGTTATAGCAGAACTCGTAGAATATTATCCTGAATATGTATCAAAAAGTGAGAAATCCATAGCTAATGCACTCGCACGAATTAATGTGGCAACAAAGAGTCAGTTTATTGTAATCATAGATGAATGGGATGTACTAATAAGAGATGATGCAAATAACATAAAAGTACAAGAAGAATATATCTCGTTCCTTAGAGGACTCTTCAAGGGAGTTGAACCATCGAGGTATATTGCTCTTGCATACCTGACTGGAATTCTTCCGATAAAGCGAGAAAAGACACAGTCAGCTCTTAATAATTTTAATGAGTACACAATTTTAGATGCAGGACCATTTGCAGAGTATGATGGATTTACTGAAAAAGAGGTTAAAGCCCTTTCTGAAAAATATGGTGTGAGCTTTGAGGAGGTCAGAAGATGGTATGACGGGTATCTCCTAGATGGTTTTCATATCTATAATCCAAGAGCCGTAGTAAGTGTGATGCTTAGTGGAAAGTTTAAGAGTTATTGGTCTGATACTTCGAATTATGACCTTGTTGTGCCATTAATAAATATGGATTATGTCGGACTGAGGAAAGATATTATCGAGATGATTTCAGGAGGAGAGGTTCCTGTAAATCCGAAAACTTTCAAAAATGATACAATCAGTATTTCAAGCAAAGATAACGTTTTAACTTATCTTATTCACCTTGGGTATTTAGGATATAACGAGGAGAATGGCACGGCTTTTATTCCGAACGAGGAAATAAGAGAAGAGATGGGCTACGCCATAGAGAGTAGTGAATGGAATGAAATGGTTGTCTTCTCAAAAGAATCAGAGAGTATTCTTAAGGCAACTCTTCAGAAAGACAATTACACCTTAGCTTCTGAAATAGAAAAGATGCACGATGAGTATGTTTCTGCGATTGAATATAACGATGAAAATTCTCTTTCTTCTGTACTTATTTTAGCATATCTGAGTGCACGACAATATTACTTCAAGCCGATACGTGAGCTTCCGACAGGTAAAGGGTTTGCAGATTTTGTATATCTTCCAAAGCCCAAATATTTATCAAAATATCCCGCACTTGTTGTTGAATTAAAGTGGAATAAGAGTGCCAATAGTGCAATCGACCAAATAAGAGAGAAGAGATATCCTGATGCGATAAAAGAGTATACTGGAAATATTCTTCTAGTTGGTATCAACTATGATAAAAAGACGAAGAAACATGAGTGTTTAATCGAGGAACTCTGAGAAACGGATTCTTAAATTTTGACTTTCTATTTGTTGTTAATTTTCCTATATTGGTAAATTGGAGCAGTTGAAATATCTATGAAAATAATGTTTGTCTGTCACGGTATGATAAACGTGAAGATTTCAGATTATAAGTAAAATACGTCAGAACGTGTCGTTACATGTCTGATTGTGCCCCTAAGAGGAGAGTGTCTACTACCAAAATAACACTTATCAAATGGTTTTGCTATCTGATATTTTATGACTAGTTATCCATGGCATCGTAAGAAGTATTCTTGATTGTACATGAAGTTATCGAATAAAATAGAACTGCAAAATAAGACTGGTTGGAAGGTAATGTGAGATGATTTATCCGTTTTTGACACTGGATGATGGGACAGAGATTGTTCATTCGGAATTTTTGAAAGACGGCAGCATCAAGTTTTACATGGAAACTCCTGATGAGAAGCTATGTTTCAAGCATGCAACATGTTATCTTCCTTGCTACAGATGGGAGGATGTGTACGGATATTCCCCAGAAGAGAAGTCAAGACTTGAGGAAGTTATACGATCGATGCAAGGACGAAGCTTACGCTAATGCCGTTCTCGACGACGTTGCTGAACAGCTCTCAAAACTTCTTTCAGAACTAAGAGATGAAAAAAGGTCCTTTGAAGGGATGGGTATTGATTATGAAGAGAAGGCTTTCTATGACATACTTAAAGCCGTGGCGAAAAAGTTCGAATTCGAGTATCCAGAAGATAATCTCATACATTTATCCAAGGAAGTAAAGAAAATTGTCAACGACAAGTCCAGATACACCGACCGGGCCAAAAGGGAGGATATAAAGTCAGAGCTTAAGGTTGACCTTATACTTGTTCTTGCCGATAACAATTACCCTCCTGTTACGAGAGATGAAGTCTTCCTGCAGATATTCGAGCAGGCGGAGATTTTCAGGAAGTACCAGGTGTAGAATTTACTTTAGGTTTGGCAAAAAAGTCCTTGAAGCATAGCAAGAATAAACCAAGAAAAATAAACGGAGTACGATATGAATAATACGAGTCAATCTCAGATGATTATCTATACAACAGCAGACGGTCTGGCGAAGATAGAGACTACCTTTGATGGTGATACGGTTTGGTTATCTAAGTTACAAATGGCAGAATTGTTTCAAAGAGACAGGTCTGTTATTTCTAAGCACATAAAGAATGTATTTGAAGAAGGAGAACTTTCAAGGAAAGGTAATGTGCAAATTTTGCACGTTGCTTCTTCAGATAAACCCGTAGAATTCTATAATCTTGATGTTATTATTTCGGTCGGTTATCGTGTGAAGTCACAGCGTGGCGTCCAATTCCGTATATGGGCGACAGACATATTGAAGGAGTATATGAAAAAAGGATTTGCCCTAGATGATGAAAGGCTCAAGAACTTAGGGGGCGGAGGATACTTCAAGGAGTTGCTTGATCGTATCCGCGATATTAGAGCCTCAGAGAAAGTTTTCTATCGTCAGGTACTTGAAATATATTCCACGAGTATCGATTACGATCCGAAGGCTGAAATCTCTGTTGCTTTCTTTAAAAAAGTTCAGAATAAGATTCATTACGCCGTACACGGACAGACAGCTGCTGAAGTGATTTACACAAGAGCCGATGCCGAGAAGGAGTTTATGGGATTAACTACATTCTCAGGAAGTCAGCCGACTCTTAAAGATGCACTGATTGCAAAGAACTACCTTGATGAGAAAGAACTTAGGTCTATGGGACAGCTTGTCTCCGGTTACCTAGACTTTGCAGAGCGTCAGGCGGAGCGTGGACAGGTGATGACAATGCAGGACTGGGCTGAGCATCTTGATCGTATTCTTACCATGAACGGAGAAAAGCACTTGGTTGATAATGGAAGTATCAGCCATAAAGAGGCCACAGAAAAGGTATCTATTGAGTACAGAAAATACAAGGCACGGACGCTGAGTAGAGTTGAGAGAGATTATCTGGAATCTATTGCTCTTTTGGAGCAAAAAACTGAGAGAAAGTAATTATAAAGTATAATTTTGCAACTGATAGGTGAAGTGATAATCTTGATGAAATGAGTGGCAGCAACCTCCTCTCTTACTACTTTTTCTACTACTTTCTACAGACTTGATATGCTCTTATATGCCTTACTTATCCGTCTTCCTTCCTTTTCTCTTTTCCTCTATACTTATGAGTATAACTCTTCATCTTAAGGCAAATTGGAGCAGTTGAAATAGCTATGAAAATAATGTTTGTCTGTCATGGTAATATTTGTCGTTCCCCAATGGCTGAATACATTCTTAAAGAATACTTGAAGGGAGAGGGGATAAATGATGTATATGTTTTTTCAAGAGGAGTTAGTTCTGAAGAAACTGGAAATGATATCTATCCATCTGCTAAGAGAATTCTAACTTTAAATAAGATTCCATTTTCACATCACTCAGCAAAAAGAGTTAGTGACGTTGATTTTTCTTCATCTGATGTTGTTTATGCTTTAGATCAATCAAATTATCGTGCTTTAGTGAGAAGATTTGGCGAAAGTAAAAAAATTAAGATGCTCTTAAATCATGATGTTGATGACCCATGGTACTCTGGAGATTTTGCACTTGCATATCGGGATATTGCAGAGGGATGTCGGCATATTATTAATAAACTAAAGGATAATAAAAGAATAGGAGATGGCTATGGATATTAGATATTCTACAGGTAAAGAAGATTTTAAATACATGACAACAGAGGAACTTAGAAAGGAGTTCTTAATTACTAACATCTTTGTTCCAGATGATGTTAGTGCTGTTTATTCACATATCGACAGAATAGTAACAATGGGCGCTATGCCTGTTAAAGAGCGTTTAGACTTAGAGAAGAATATTGATCCTTGGAAGAATTTTGGTGTCAATTATGTTTTAGAGCGCAGAGAACTTGGTTCTATTAACATCGGTGGAAAAGGTAAGATTATAGCTGATGGTGTTGAATATGATATGAATCATTGGGATGGAATATATCTTCCAATGGGAACTAAGAAGGTTGAATTTGTCTCTATCGATGAAAATGAACCTGCTAAGTTCTATATTTGTACAACCCCAGCTCATACAGTAAAGAAAGCTATGCATATTCCTTTTGAGAAGGCTATTCATAAGCATCTTGGAGCATTAGAAACAAGTAACGAAAGAACAATTAATCAGTATCTTCACCCAGATGTATTAGACACTTGCCAACTCTCTATGGGATTAACTCATCTTGAAAAGGGATCTGTATGGAATACAATGCCTGCTCATACACACGAGAGAAGAATGGAAGTTTACTTCTACTTTGATGTTTCAGAGGATAATGTTGTTTTCCATTTTATGGGAGAACCTCAGGAGACAAGACATATTGTTATGCATAATGAAGAGGCTGTTATTAATCCTTCTTGGTCTATTCATTCAGGTGCAGGTACATCTAACTATACATTCATTTGGGCTATGTGTGGAGAAAACAGAGCTTATGATGACCAAGATTGGATAAAAACTCCAGATCTAAGATAGTTAACACTCTTGCTACTTCCGTACTCATTTTAGGGTGCGGATTTTTTTTTAAACTTTTTTATTCTTTCTAAGGAAATATCACATCTGTGTTGGAAAAAAGAGTCAAGTTTGCTATAACGAGTGTGGAGGCAATATGCAAATAAGGCTTAGGAATTTGAAGCGTATTTATGGAACACTTAAAGCGGTTGATGGTGTTACTCTAACTATCCCATCTAATACTGTTTATGGAATTATAGGTAAGAGTGGAGCTGGTAAAAGTACCCTTGTTCGCCTTATTAGCATGCTTGAGAAACCAGACGAAGGAGAAGTTTGGTATGGAGAAAAGAGAGTCGATAATCTTGATAAAAAAGAGTTAATTCAAGAAAGAAGAAAAATTGGCATGATCTTCCAAAACTTTAATCTTTTTTCCTCTAGAACTGCAGGTGAGAATATAGCTTACCCAATGGAGATTTGCCATAAAGATAAAGCTTACATAAAGAAAAGAGTTGAAGAACTATTGGCTCTTGTAGGCTTGGAAGGCAGAGGTAATGCTCCTATTTCTACGCTCTCAGGAGGTCAAAAGCAAAGAATAGCAATTGCGCGTGCATTAGCTACTGAACCAGATATTCTCTTTTGTGACGAAGCAACATCGGCTTTGGATCCTCAAACTACAAGAGCTATCCTTGCTCTTATCAAAGAGATTCAAAAAAAGATGAATCTAACAGTTGTAATGATTACTCACCAAATGGAAGTTGTTAGAGATGCTTGCGATCGAGTCGCAGTTCTTGATAATGGAAAGGTTGTTGAGGAGGGTTTTGTTTCAGATATCTTCTCATCACCTAAGAGTGAGGTAACTAAAGATTTTATCTCTAACTTAACAACGCTAAAGGATTCGATAGTCAGCTTCTCTGAAAAGACAGGTCACTATACACTTCGTTTCTCATCTGTAACAACAGCTGAACCAGTAATTAGTAAAGTTACAGCATCTACAGGTGCTATGTTTAACATTATGGCGGCTGGTGTTCAGTACATAGAAGGAAATCGCTATGGTGTTATGATTCTCGATATAGGTCCTAACGAAGAGATTAGAGAGAGGGCAATAAAAGAGATTAAAGAGATGGGCGTAAGCATAGAAAAAACAACAAAAGGGGAGGAGGAGGATCTATGAATTCAGCGATTTTAAACTTGGTTTGGACATCAACACTTCAGACTTTAGAGATGGTCTTCTTCTCTACAATCTTTTCTGTTTTACTTGGCCTTCCTCTTGGTGTTCTTTTACATGTTACAGACAAAGAAGAGAAGGGTGGAATTCTTCCAAGACCAATTCTTAATGAGGTTTTGAGTAGAATCGTTAATATCCTTCGTTCTTTTCCTTTTTTAATTCTGATGATAGTTTTAATGCCTTTGGCACGTATTATCCTAGGAACAACAATTGGTACAAAGGCAGCCGTAGTCTCTCTTTCTATCGCAGCAGCTCCATTTGTTGCTAGAATAATTGAAACAAGTCTTACAGAAGTAGATCCTGGAGTTGTTCAAGCAGCAAAGGCAATGGGATCAACAAACTGGCAAATTATTACTCGCGTGATGTTGCCAGAAGCACTTCCTGGTCTTGTTTCTGGCTTGACACTTACAGTTATTAACTTAATTGGCTATTCAGCTATGGCTGGTACAATTGGTGGTGGTGGATTGGGAGATTTAGCAATTCGTTATGGCTATCAACGTTTTAGATCTGACGTTATGATTGCAGCTGTTGTAGTTACAATTCTTCTTGTTGAAATAGTTCAATTTTTAGGAAACAAAATTGCATCTTCTTTGCTTAAAAGAAGATAACTTGATTCCCGGCGAAAAACCGGGTTTTATTTTTTTAATACACAAAAAAATTTTTTGTAAAGGTACTTGCATAAATATTTAATTTTTGCATATAGTATCAAAAAAGAAATTAAGACGGAGGATAAGTGAAATGAAAAAGACTATTATTTCAATGATGTGCGCTATGTCCTCTATGATGATGCCCTTCTGGGCATAACATCTTTATTTAAAAAAATCCAATCCATGTTTAATTGTTTTTCTTCTTCTATTAGAGGAAAAGGTCTATCGAAACTTTGGGGTATAACCCTTTTATATAGGAAAAATAAAATGAAAAAAATAATTGCTTTATCTTTAATCGTTCTTCTCTCTTTATCTGTCGTTTTTGCACAGGGTGGTAGTGAAAAAACTACTTCTAACACAACAAAGCTTGTTGTTGGTGCAACACCTGAGCCACATGCAACATTACTTAACTTAGTTGTTGATGATTTAGCAAAAGAAGGTATCGATCTAGAAGTAAAAGAGTTCACAGATTATGTAACACCAAACGATGCTGTTGAATATGGTGAAATAGACGCTAACTACTTCCAGCATATTCCATATCTTGAATCATTTAATTCAGAGCATGGATATCATCTTGTTAATGCAGGTGGAATTCATATTGAACCAATCGCACTTTACTCTACAAAGTATAAGTCACTTGATGAGATTCCAAATGGAGCAACAATTGCAATTCCAAATGACCCAACAAATGAAGGAAGAGCTCTTCTTTTATTACAGTCTGCTGGTTTAATTACTCTTAAAGATGGTTCTGGTTTGGAAGCTATTCCACTCGACATCGAATCAAATCCAAAGAATTTAAAGTTTACAGAGATTGAAGCTGCAACACTTCCAAGAGTAATTGGTGATGTTGATGGAGCTGTTATTAATGGTAACTATGCAATTCCTGCTGGCTTCATTGCAACAAGAGATGGTCTCTTTGTTGAGGGTGCAGATTCTCCATACGTAAATGTTATCGCTGTTAAGGAAGGCAATGAGAATAATCCTGCAGTTCAGGCTCTTGTAAAGGCTCTTAAGAGTGATAAGGTAAAAGCTTATGTTGCAGAGCACTATCCAAATGGTGAAGTTGTTCTTGTTGACTAAGTTCCAATTTAAGTAGTCACAACCCCTCTTTTTGAAGTAATACTTCAACAATGAGGGGCTTATTTTTATAATAAAGATATGAAAAAAGAAATAGTTGTATTTGGTGGAACTAATGTTGATTTAGCAGGAGTATCTTATTCTCCTTTAGTTCGAGGTGATTCAAATATTGGAAAAGTATCATTCTCGGAAGGGGGAGTTGGCCACAATATAGCATTAAATCTTTCAAAAATGGGTGAAAGAGTCAGGTTCGTTACAGCGCTTGGTAGTGATGTTTTTGGCAGAGAAATAAAAGAACACCTAGAAAAAGAGATGGATATATCATCATCTTTGTTTCTTGAAGGAAGGAGCGATGTTTATTTATATGTCTCTGATAGTAATGGAGAAATGAATATTGCTGTCAACGATATGGAAAACATCAAGAAGATAGACAGTGCATTTATAGAGAGTAGGGAGAATGCAATAAAAAGTAGCTCTGCTATTATTGTAGAAGCAAATTTGGGGGCAGAAGCTATCGAGAAGATTGCTAGGCTTTCGTCTTCTTTAGTATATGCAGATGCAGTTTCTACTCTCAAAGTTGAAAGGTTTCTTCCTTCTTTAGAAAATATAGACTATTTAAAATTAAATGAATTAGAACTTGCGGCTCTTTCAAAAGAAGATATTCATAGTGATGCTAGTCTTGAAAAAGCAATGGATAAAATCTTTTCCATGGGATTAAAAGGCTCTATCCTTTTAACTCTTGGTCAAAAGGGTGCATTGTGCAAATCTAAGAATGGGGTTATTTATTCACCAGCCAAAAAGATGGATATTATAAACTCTACGGGTGCAGGTGATAGCTTTCTTTCTGGTTTTGCTTTTGGTATGATTAATTATAATGATGAGAAAGAAGCAGTTAAGAGTGCTCTTAGTGCATCAGAAATAACTATAATGAGTGAAGAAACAGTCTCTAGCAAAATGAGTAGGGACGAATTAATAAGAAAAAGTAAGGAGATAGAAGTATATGATAAAATACCTAGATTGTTCTGAAGAAGTTAAGAATGCATTAAAAGAAAATAAGCCAATTGTTGCACTTGAAAGTACAATTATTTCTCATGGAATGCCTTATCCTAAGAATGTTGAAACAGCTCTTATGGTTGAAGATGAGGTAAGAAGAAATGGTGCAGTTCCTGCAACTATTGCCATAATAAACGGTAGGTTAAAAGCTGGTTTAAGCAAGGATGAGATAGAGTACTTTGGAAAGAAGGGTACCCTAATTACAAAAGCTTCTAGGCGTGATATTCCTACGCTTATTGCAAAAAAAGAAGATGGAGCTACTACCGTTGCTGCCACAATGATTATTGCTTCTCTTGCTGGAATTGATGTCTTTGCCACTGGTGGCGTTGGTGGTGTTCATCGTGGAGCTACTGAAACTATGGATATTAGTGCTGATATGGATGAGTTTACAAAGACAGGAGTTCTTGTAGTTTGTGCCGGCGCTAAAGCTATCTTAGACTTACCTCTTACAATGGAATATTTAGAGACTAAAGGAGTTAATGTTGTTGGGTATAAAACAGATGAACTTCCAGCATTCTACACACGTTCAAGCGGCCTTAAAGTTGTTTGGAGAATGGATAGTGCTGCAGAGATTGCTTCTTCTTGGGCTGTTCAGAAAGAAATATATCCTAATACAGGACTTTTAGTTACTAACCCAATTCCAGAAGAATACTCAATGGATCCTCAATACATTAATAGTGAAATTAATATTGCTATTAATGAAATGAATGAGAAGGGCGTAAAAGGCAAGGAGACAACTCCATATCTTTTGGATAAGATTCAGAAACTTACTGGTGGTAAGAGTTTGGAGGCTAATATTAAGCTTGTTCTAAACAATGCTAAGCTTGCTTCTCAGATAGCAGTTGAATTGAAAAAATAAGACAAAAAGGGAGCTCGATAGCTCTCTTTTTTATTGCTTTAAAAAAATGCGCTAATATATAAAATATGGAAATAATTACTTTAATTGTATCTTTAATTGTTCTTGTGCTTGTTATTGTTATTCTTTTTAAGAATAAAGGTAAAAGAGATGAAAACTTTGATGAAGTAACTCTTCTGAAAGTAAAAGAAGAGTTGAAAAATGCAAGCGATGAATCCTTTAGAGCTTTTCAGCAATCTTTTGATAGAGATATGCATCGCTTGGCTAATGATAGCAATATAAATCTCCAAAAAGCCGATGAAAGCTTGAGGCTTCTTAATAACCTTTCATCAAATGTTCTTACTGTTTTAAAGAATGAAAGTGAAAATCAAAACAATCATTTTATCTCTATAAATAATACTCTCAACCAAAACTTCGATAGAGTACGAGAAGAGAATAGAGCTTCTTTTGCTCTTATTAGTGAAAAAAGCGAAAAGTTAAATAGCGAAGTCAAAAATGGCATGGATAAAATTAGAGAAGGTAATGAGGCAAAACTTAAAGAAATCCAAAATGTAGTAGACCAAAAGCTGCAAGAGACTCTTGATAAAAGGATAAGCGCCTCTTTTGCTTCTGTTAGTGAAAACCTAACAAAGCTATATAAAGCTATGGGTACCCTTGATTCTCTTTCTTTAGATGTTAAAAAGATGAATGCTCTCTTCTCTAATGTTAAGTCTAGGGGCGTGTGGGGAGAGATGCAAGCTGAATCAATTTTAAGTGATATCTTAACACCCGATCAGTGGGTAAAGAATTACTCTCCTCGTTCGAATAGAGAGAATGTTGAATTTGCTATTCGTATGCCTGGTAAAGAAGGAGAGGTTTATCTTCCAATAGATTCCAAGTTTCCAACTTCAGATTTTGAACGCTACAAGAATGCTATTGATAGTGGCAATGAAGATGAAATAAAAGAAGAGAGCAAGAAGATAAGAACAAGACTCTTAGATGAGGCTAAAGATATAAACAAAAAGTATATTGTTCCTCCTTTTACAACAGATTTTGCTATTCTCTTCCTTCCGTCTGAAACACTTTATCTGGAAGCATTAAAAATGGATGGACTAAGTGAAAAGATGCAAAATGAATGTCGTGTTGTTCTTACTGGCCCAAACAACTTTGCTGCGCTTCTTAATTCTCTTAGCCTTGGATTTAGAACTATGCAAATTGAGGAATATACATCCACAATTTGGCATCTGTTTGAAGATTTGAAGAAACTCTTTTCAGATTTGTCAAAGAGTGTTGATGAATCAAAGAAGCATGTTGATAAGGCATCTGAAAGCCTCGATAGCGTTAAGAGAAGAAAGGAAAAAATAGGCTCAGTTTTGACCAAAATTGAATCTAGTGCTGAGAAGGCTGCTCTTAAGGAAATAAATGATTATTACCTAGAAGAAAAGGATATCTCACAAGAGAGCAATAATAATGAATAAAAATGCATTTTTGTTGAGATTTTTTACAAAAAAAGTTTTTTTTCGTAAAAAACTGTAATAGAATTTAGTATATGCCGAAAATTATAGATAAAGAAGAACGTATGAATATGATACTCCGCAAAGCGATCGAGGTCTTTTCGGAGGTTGGATATAAGGATGCGAATTTATCCCTAATTGCAGAGGAGTGCAATCTTTCTCGTCCAACTGTTTATCAGTATTTTAAAGACAAGAAAGAGATTTATTACTATGCAGTAAAGAAGATCTCAGATGAAATGTATTCTCGTTATTCTGTTATCGCATTTCGAAAAGATGAAAACGAAGATGAAATTGATAAGCTTAATTTAATCATTGAAGATATATTTTTCTTTGCTAAAAAAAATGATTCTGCCTTATCAAATTTAGTTGAGTTCATCCTTGCGGAAAAAAAGAGTGGCGTCGATGTTTATTCTACTATTATGTCTCGTACTGCTAAACTCAGACTATTAATAAAGAGATTGCTTCTTAAAGGTATCCAAAACGGAAGAATTAAAGAGTGCGACGTCGAGAAGGTCGGAGATGAAATATATTCTCTAGTTCAAGCAGAGTGTTTCCAGGTTGGATTCTTTCGTAACTACACAACAGAAGAAGCTTCTTCTACTCTTTTTAGTTTCATTTCAAATTACAGAAAAAATTAAAAAAAACTTTACGAATTATCAAAGTGTTACTACCTTAGTACGTAGGGTGTTGTGATTTCGATTCTTCATTAATTATATGGAGGAAGGAAATGAATTTTGATAAGTTTACAGTAAAGATGCAGAATGCTTTAGAGGAGGCTGTTCAGAAGGCTGAAAGCTCTCAGCATAGTGAAGTAGTTCCTGCACATATGATTCTTGCCCTCCTTGAACAGAAAGATGGTGTTATTAGACCGCTATTAGAGAAACTTGGTGTCTCTCCAGATAGTGTAAAAGAGGCAATGGAAGCTATAGTAGCTAAGCTTCCACGTTCTTATGGTGGTACTCAGAAAACCTTTTCTAGAGCAATGGCAAGAATTCTTGGTGCTTGCGAGAAAACCGCAGGTGATTTTAAGGATGAATATGTTTCAGCTGAGCATTTTCTCTTGGCTCTCTTAACAGATGAGTGCGAAGAAAAAGATGCTTTGGTACGCCTTGGTGTCACAAAGGAAAATGTTCTTGAAGCTCTAAAGGCAATCAGAGGAAATCAGAGAATTACGAGCCAAGATCCAGATAGCCAATATGCTGCTCTTGATAAGTATTGCAAAGATTTAACTCGTGCTGCCAAAGAAGATAAATTAGATCCTGTCATCGGAAGAGATGAAGAGATAAGAAGGGTAATGCAGGTTCTTTCAAGAAGAACTAAAAATAACCCAGTTTTAATTGGTGAACCAGGTGTTGGTAAGACAGCAATTGTAGAAGGTTTAGCTGAAAGAATTGCTAAGGGAGATGTCCCTGAATCCTTGAAGGATAAGAGACTCTTATCCCTTGATATCGGTTCTTTAATTGCTGGAGCAAAATTCAGAGGTGAATTTGAAGAGAGACTTAAGGGTGTTATCAACGAAGTAACAAAGAGTGAAGGTAGAATTATTCTTTTTATTGATGAGTTGCATACTATTGTTGGTGCTGGCGCAGCTGAAGGCTCAACAGATGCTTCCAATTTAATTAAGCCTGCTCTAGCACGTGGTGAGTTGCATGCAATTGGTGCTACTACTCTTGATGAATATAGAAAGTACATTGAGGCAGACAAGGCTCTTGAGAGAAGATTCCAGCCTGTTTATGCAAAGGAACCAACAGTTGCAGATACTATTTCTATTCTTCGTGGATTGCAACCAAAGTATGAGTTGCACCACGGCGTAAGAATTAAGGATGAGGCTCTTGTTGCTGCTGCTACTTTGTCAGATAGATATTTAACTAACAGATTCCTTCCAGATAAGGCTATTGACCTTGTTGATGAAGCTGCTAGCCAGTTAAAGATGGAAATTGAATCTCAGCCAGAGGAATTAGATAAGCTTCAGAGAAAGATTCTTCAACTTCAGATTGAAAAGCAAGCTCTAAGCAGAGAAAGCGATGAGCAGTCTAAAGAGAGATTGGAGAAGCTTAATCAAGAACTTGGTGAGAATCAGAGTAAGTACGATGCACTTCATCTTGAATGGCAGAATGAAAAGAATGCTATTCTTGCTCTTAGAGAAAAGAAAGAGAAGATGGAGAAGCTTACTCAACGTAAGGATAATGCTGAGAGGAGTGGAAACCTTAATGAAGCTGCTCAGATAAAGTATGGTGAGATGCCACAACTCGAAAAAGAGATTAAGGCTGCAGAAGATAAGGTAAATAGCTTCAAAGGTGATGATGGTAGAATTCTTCGTGAAGAAGTAACAGAGGATGATATCGCAAAGATTGTATCAATGTGGACCGGTATTCCTGTTGCAAAGATGATGAGCTCTGAGATGCAGAAATATGCTGACTTGGAGAAGACATTGTCGAAGTCTGTTATCGGGCAGAAGGAAGCTATTGAAGCAGTAAGCAATGCTATTAGAAGAAACAAAGCAGGACTTTCTGATGAACATAGACCTCTTGGATCTTTCCTTTTTGCAGGTCCAACTGGTGTTGGTAAGACACTTCTTGCAAAGGTTCTTGCTTCTTTCCTCTTTGATGATGAGAAAGCTTTAACAAGAATTGATATGTCAGAGTACATGGAGAAGTACTCGGTCTCTAGGCTTATTGGAGCTCCTCCAGGATATGTTGGTTACGATCAGGGTGGTCAGTTAACAGAAGTTGTTAGAAGACGTCCTTATTCTGTTATTCTTTTCGATGAAATAGAGAAGGCACACCCAGATGTATTTAATATTCTTCTTCAAGTTCTCGATGATGGAAGACTTACTGATGGCCAGGGAAGGGTAGTAGACTTTACTAATACTATCATAATTATGACTAGCAACCTTGGTAGTGAGTTTATTCTTCGTGACCATGAGAAGGCTAAAGATGAGGTAATGGAGGCAATAAGACATGCCTTTAAGCCAGAGTTCATTAATAGAATTGATGAGATAGTCATCTTTAATCCACTTGGCAAAGAGCAAGTTAAGAGTATTGTTCACTTACAGCTTGAAACTCTTAAGACAAGACTTGAGAAGAGAAATATCAATCTTAGCTGGACACCTGAGGTTGAAGCATATGTTGCAGAGGTTGGTTTTGATCCAGACTTTGGTGCTAGACCAATTAGAAGGTGTATTCAGAATGAGATAGAAAATGAACTCTCTAAGGCAATCCTTTCTGGAGAGGTTAAGAAGAATGGCTTAATCAATGTATCCATCAAGGATGGAAAGATTGCCATTACAGAGTAATAGAGCTTCATAGCGTTGGGGATTGTCTGTATCATAGACAGTCCCTATTTCGCTTGAAATAGTTTCAAATCCTATATTCTTTAAATAATCTTTCATTGAACCGGGAAAGGCTAATAACTTTTCTCGGTTCTCTTTTTTATAGCAAACAGGATGGCCTGGAATAGCTTTATATATAGGGCGAACTATTTCAGAAGATTCTAATGCTTTAAATAGAGATTCAACATTAGCTGAAGACAGCAAAGGCAAATCCCCAGGAAGAATGGCAAAGTCATCATTATCGACTTCTCTTAAGCCGCAAAGTGTACTTTCTTTTTGACCATTCAAGAATTTCTCATTATTCACAATAGTTACGGGGTAGGGCTTTAGTACCTCTTCGATTCTTTCTTTTTCAAAGCCAGTAACAACTATCACTTTATCAGATAAAGACAATACGCTTACTAGCGTATTTTCGATAATTGTTTTGCCGTTGTATTCAAGTAAAAGTTTATTTTTACCCATTCTTGTCGATAAGCCTGCGGCTAAAAGAATCGTTGTCATAGTGTGATTTTATCGTACAGTTTGATAATTAGATACAGGATTTTCTTAACATTAAGCTAAAAAATGACTTATTTTTTTCATTCAAAAACGGTTTAGATGGTAAAATAATAATAGTTAAGTAGTGATGGGGGGGGGGTGATTTGAAAAGCATTTTAACTTGTCCAAACTGTGGAAGTAAAAGCATAGAAATAGATAGCAATAAAGAAAGAGAAAGTACATACAGATGCGAAAGCTGTAGAACTAGGTTTGGATATAAAAACTATGCTAAAAATGAATACTCTAATAAACTAATGACATTTTCGATGTCTGTTAGAAGACTTCTCGATGATTGTTTTAGAATTAGAGTTGCAAAAAGCAAAGACGGAGATGGCGCTAGTTTTTTTATAACAAAGAATGGTATTGAGAAGCTTATTGAGGGTGTTTTAGATAAAAATCAATGGAATGAGTTTAAATCAATGCTTTTTAATGATTTGTATTTAGACAAGTGGAAAAGAATCTATTTTGATCCAAAAGTTGAGGATGGAATAAAGTGGGAATTAGAGGTTACTTTTGAGAAGAAGCATGCTCTCTTCTTTAGTGGATGCAATGGATATCCAATCTATTGGAATGGACTTCTTGATGTATTAAAAACCTTCTTTCCTCATAAGAATCAAACTTATGATGAATTTAGGGTTTAATGCATAGGCTTTAAAGAGTAAAGCAAATTATAATTATTTAAGAACCCTCTTATTGGCTTCCAACAAGAGGGTTTTATAACTATTTAATTTGACTTTCTTGCATCTTCGAGAACAGTGTCTTCTTTAGACTTTTTGACATGGCATGGTTTGATGTGCCAAATATCATCAGCATATTCTTTAATGGTTCTGTCTGAAGAGAAGAATGCAGAGGAAGCAATGTTTAAGAGGCTCTTCTTATTCCATTCTGCTCTGTTTTCTTTATATAGTGTGCTTGCTTCATCATGACGTTTGTTGTAAAGAGCAAGATCTGCCATGAGGAAGTATCTATCATTTTGCTCAATTAGAGAAGAAAGGAGAGGATTAAAGATGCCTTCTTCATTGTTATTGAAGAATCCTGACTTAATTAAATCAATTGCTTCTTTTATTTCGGGATTACCATTTATCCACTCAATAGAAGAATAATTCTTTGATAGATTAGCTATCTCTTCTTCTGTATGACCAAAGATGAAAATGTTATCCAGACCAACTCTTTCTGCCATTTCTACATTTGCGCCATCTAGTGTTCCGATAGTTAAAGCGCCGTTAGCCATAAACTTCATGTTGCCCGTTCCGGACGCCTCTGTACCTGCTGTTGAAATCTGTTCAGAGAGGTTTGTTGCAGGAATAATGTTTTCAGCAAGAGTAACTCTGTAGTCTGGCATAAAATAAACATGTAATAGTTTATTTACTTGTGGATCGCCATTAATTACTGCAGAGAGAGAAGAGATAAACTTTATGATAAGTTTTGCATTTACATAACCAGGTGCAGCCTTACCTCCAAAGAGATATGTTGTTGGCTGGAATGATTCTCTATATGCCTTATCGCTCTTCATTCTGTTATAAACCATAACAATATTAAGAGCATTGAGAAGTTGTCTCTTGTATTCATGTATTCTCTTTACTTGAACATCAATAAGCGTATCTGTGTCGAGAATGATTCCACAATCTTTCTTTAAGAAATCTGCAGCCTTCAGCTTTGCTTTTGTTTTAACATTGCCAATTTTCTCAACAAAAGAAGGATCTTCAGCAAATGCCTTTAATTTTTCTACCTCATCAAAGGATGTAATCCACTTATCTCCAATAGCTTCAGTAATAAGAGATGCAAGGTCTGGGTTTGCATCGAGAAGCCATCTTCTCTGTGTTATTCCATTTGTCTTGTTGTTGAATCTATCTGGGAAAATAAGATTGAACTCAGGGAACATGTTCTCTACAAGTAGTTTAGAATGTAGAGCAGCTACTCCGTTTGTAGAGTGGCTTCCGATAATAGCTAGGTTAGCCATTCTTACCATCTTAGGATTAGATTCTTCAATGATTGAAATCTTTGCAATCTTATCATTTTGCATTGGGAAATATGAAACAGCGGAAGAAAGGAATCTTCTATTTATTTCATAAATGATTTGCATATGACGAGGAAGTATCTTTTCCATCATAGGAAGAGGCCACTTCTCAAGAGCTTCAGGCATGAGAGTATGGTTTGTGTAACCCATAGTCTTTACAGTGATATCCCACGCATCATCCCATCCGAGACCTTCGTTATCTACTAAAATCCTCATGAGTTCAGGAACTGCTAGGGAAGGGTGAGTATCATTAAGTTGAATTGCAGCTTCATTAGGGAAGTTCTTCCAGCTATAGTTTCCGTAACGCTTAAAACGTCTCACGATGTCTTGTAGCGAACAAGATACAAAGAAATATTGCTGCTTAAGTCTGAGCTCTTTTCCCATATAGAGAGTATCATTTGGATAAAGTACTTGGGAAAGTGTCTCTGCATTAATTTTCTTTCTTACTGCCTCTGTATAGTCACCTGAATTGAATTCTTGGAATGAGAAGCCATCTGGGCTATTAGCGCTCCAAAGCCTAAGAGTGTTAACAGTCTTTCCTCCATAACCTACGATAGGGGTATCATAAGCAACACCGTTAACTTGCTCATCTGGAACCCACTTGTATGTGTCTCTATTGTTTTCTCTCAAATATGTAACCTTTCCGCCAAAGAAAACTGGATATGTTAAATCTGGTCTTTTTAACTCCCATGGATTGCCATCCTTAAGCCAATTGTCTGGTTGCTCAACTTGGTATCCATTTTTGATTTGCTGACGAAAAATTCCGTAATTGTAACGAATACCATAGCCATATGCTGGAAGCTCTAGTGTTGCCAAGGAGTCCATAAAGCAAGCGGCAAGACGTCCTAGTCCTCCGTTCCCGAGTCCTGCATCAGGTTCGGTATCCCTTAGTTCTTCATATGTATAACCTAATGAAGAAAGGGCCTCTTTTACAGGCTTCTCAATTCCTAGGTTAATAATATTATTTGTCATCGCTCGTCCCATTAGGAACTCAAGAGATAAATAATAAACTCTCTTCGAATGGTTTTTTCTTTGTGTCTTTCTTGATAAATCCCACTGATGAATTATTCTATCCCTAATTGCGTAGGCAATTGCCTCATATCTGCCTTCTTTTGTTGTATGATAGACATCAGCATCTTGGTTGTATTTTAGCTGTTCAGCAAAGTCTCTAGCAATTTCTTCTGAAGAACAGCCATATCTAACACGGTTTTTTTCTGGCATAAAAGGTGCCCTCCTTAGATAAAATGACAATTTTTATTTTAACTAATTCTTGTTATCATATTCAATAATAAGATAAATGTTAAAATAATTATACCTTTAAATAGTTATTTGCTAGCACATCTTGAATCTTTTTTAATTGAATAATAAAATCAAGACTAACACCTTGTATATGGGGGCATTCTTTGGAATGCATTGTTTTCTATTGACAAGAGGTGCTTGTTTAGGCTAGAGTTTCCAATGCGTGTCGCATTTTTGTGACCTGTGCTCTTGTAGCTCAGTCGGTAGAGCACCACCATGGTAAGGTGGGGGTCGGCGGTTCAAATCCGCCCGGGAGCTAAGAGAGAAGCGACCTAGGGTCGTGAGGAGTTGTATATATGGCAAGTTCAAAAAAGAAAGGACCAGTAGAGAAGATTGCTCTTCAGTGTACAGAGTGCAAGCAGAAGAACTATACTACAGAAAAGAATCGCCGCAATACACCAGAGAAACTTGAACTCATGAAGTATTGCCCATTTGAACGCAAGCACACCTTGCACAGAGAAACAAAGATTAAATAAGGATCAATTGGATTCTTCGAGGTGCGAGCAGGTCAGTAGCTCCAATGGTTAGAGCACTGGTCTCCAAAACCGGGTGTTGGGGGTTCGAATCCCTCCTGGCCTGCTGGCACTTCGAGGACCAAGGAGAAGATATGAAGAAAATAGCAAGATACTTCAAAGAATGTTGGCTTGAGTTAAAGAAGGTTTCTTGGCCAAATAGAGAAACTGTAGTTCGTTACACATGGGTTGTAATTATCTCAACAATAGTCTTTGCAATTGTTCTTGGCCTTGTCGATATTGGCATTGGTCAGCTAATGGATCTTATTTTCTAAGGAATATTGGGAATAAACGATGGAAAAGGGTTGGTACGTTATCCAAACATACTCAGGTTACGAACAGAAGATTGAAAAGATTATCAATAAATATATTGAGATTGACCCTGAGTTTAAAGCGTATTGCACAGGTGTTAATATTCCTGTTGAAAAGGTTAAAGTACGCAGTGATAAGGATGGAGAAGTTAAGATTGAAGAACGCAAGATTCTTCCTGGCTACATCCTTGTAGAATTGCAACTACCAGAGACAGGATGGAATTCTATCGTTTCTAAGATTGTAGGAATTAATGGAGTTTCAGGTTTCTTATCTGGAGATCCAAATGGAAAAGTTCCTCCGACACCACTTTCAGCTGCTGAACATAAGAGAATACTAGTAATGGCAGGAGAACTTCCTGAAGAGAAGTCTTTCAGACCTAAGCAAGATTTTTCAGTTGGAGAAGAAGTTCTTATCACAGCTGGTCCTTTCTCTTCTTTCAATGGCACAATTGATGAAATTGACTTACAGAAGGGTAGACTAAGACTATCTGTTCAAATTTTTGGTAGATCTACTCCTGTAGAGGTAGATTTTAATCAAGTAGAAAAGGTTATCTATTAGGGATAGCCTTTTGGTTTTTATCTTTATTAAAAAATCTCCCCTCTATGCTTCGGTATACAGGGTGGGAGCTCTTCGTTGAAGAGCGTTAATACCAGCGCGGAACCCCGCTTATCGGTCAGCTCAGACCAGGTTCTGGCGTAAGGAGAAAAATATGGCAAAGAAGAAGGTTACCGCAGTAATCAAGCTTCAGTGTCCTGCCCAGAAGGCCACACCAGCACCTCCAGTAGGTCCTGCTCTCGGTCCTCATGGTGTCAGCGCACCTCAGTTTGTCCAGCAGTTTAATGACAAAACTAAAGGTTTTGAAGCTGGACTCATCATCCCTGTTATCATCACTGTCTACTCAGATAAGAGTTTTACTTTTATTCTGAAGACTCCTCCAGCAGCAGTTCTTATCAAGAAGGCTCTTGGCATTCAGACAGCTTCCGGCACACCTAACAAGACAAAGGTCGGTAAGTTAACTAATGCTCAGCTTACTGAAATTGCTCAGACAAAGCTTGAAGATCTTAATGCTTACGATATCGAAGCAGCAAAGAAAATCATAGCTGGTACAGCTCGTTCAATGGGCGTTGAAGTGGAGAAGTAAGATGAAGAGAGGTAAGAAATATCAGGAAGCAGTGAAGAAGGTTGACAGAAGTAAAAACTATAGTTTTGTTGATGCAGCTCAGATTGTAAAAGACTGTTCTTATGCAAAGTTTAATGAAACTGTAGAACTCTCTGTTAAGCTAACTCTTAAAAAGAGCCAGTCTGTTAGAGACACAGTTGTTCTTCCTAACCAGTTCTCTGCACAGAAGAAGGTTCTTGTCTTCGCTAAGGGCGATAAGGCAGAAGAGGCTAGAGCAAATGGCGCAGCATACGTTGGTGACAGCGACTTAATCGAACAGATTAAGAATGGCTGGATGGACTTCGATGTTGCAGTTGCTACACCAGACATGATGAAGGATGTTGGTAAACTTGGTCCTATCCTTGGTCGTAGAGGCTTAATGCCAAACCCAAAGACACAGACAGTTACAAACGACATTAAAGGTGCACTTGCTGAACTAAGTAAGGGTCGTGTTGAGTTCCGTTCTGATAAGACAGGTGTTGTTCACCTCGCTGTTGGTAAGGTAAACATGGAAAGCGCTCAGATTGCTGAAAACGCTCAGGCTATTCTCGCTGAAATCATCAGAAAGAAGCCAAGCGATGCTAAGGGTGACTATGTAGTTTCTATCGCTCTTTCTTCTACTATGGGACCTGGCGTCCACGTAGAGGTTAAGGATGCAGTTGATGCTGCAAACGCATAATGGAGGACAAAATGGAAGAATACAAGGCTCACGTTAATAAGGCCAAGGAAGATGCCGTTGCTGCACTCCGTGAAGAGTTTGCAGGATACGATGGATACATCTTCACAGATTACAGAGGTATGACTGTTGATCAGATTACTCAGATCAGAAAGAGCTTGAGAAAAGATGATGCAGCATACAGAGTTGTAAAGAACCGCTATGCAAAGATTGCTCTTCAGAATCTTGATAAGACAGGTGCTGAGGATCAGATGATTGGACCTACAGCCGTTGCTCTTGTAAAGGGTGACACAGCTAACGTTGTTGCAAAGGTTCTTTATTCTGCAGCTAAGGATGGTGTTGCTGTCCAGGTTAAGGGGGCTCTCTTAGGTGGAGAAGTTCTCTCTGCAGATCAGATTGAAGCAATTTCTAAGCTTCCTACAAAGCTAGAACTCATCGCTTCCCTCATGGGCACGATGAAGGCACCTGTACAGAAACTCGCTGCTACTTTACTTGCTTATGTTGAGTCAAAGGGCGGAGTTGCTGCTGAAAACTAATAAAAAAATACGGTTTTAGTCTTCAAGTAACCTGCTAAACCGTTAGAAAAATAAGGAGAAGATAATATGGCTACAAAAGAAGAAATCCTAGAATCCATCGCATCAATGAGCGTTATGGAAATCTCTGATCTCATCAAGATGATGGAAGAGAAGTTTGGTGTTGTTGCAGCAGCTGCTGCTGTTGCTGCTGGTCCTGCTGCTGCAGCTGAAGCTGTTGAAGAGCAGACAGAATTCAACGTAACTCTTAAGAGCGTTGACGCTGCTAAGAAGATTGCTTGTATTAAGGAAGTTCGTGCTATTACAGGTCTTGGCCTCAAGGAAGCTAAGGAACTCTGTGAAGCTGGTGGACTTATTAAGGAAGCTGTCAGCAAGGAAGAAGCTGCTTCAATTAAGGAGAAGCTCGAAGCTGCTGGTTGTGTTGTCGAAGTAAAGTAACACCTATTTTATAATGGCACCCAGTGTTCCCCAGGGGGCACTGGGGCTTTGCCGTCCATTCAAAAGAATTTTTAACCCTGGATAAACATAATAAAAGCGAAAGCTCCGGAACAAAGAATTGTTCCATTCTGGAGGTACAACGATATGACCGGCAACGGTAAAGTATTTGAGAGAGTCAATATTGGTTCTGAAGTGCTCAATGAGTATCCTGTTCCAAATCTAGTAGAAATTCAGACTGCATCATACAAAGATTTTTTGCAGCTCGATAAGATAATGCATGGCGAGGAGCCAGACCCAAAGTTCGGACTCGAACATCTTTTCCAGACATATTTCCCAATAGAAGCACCTAATGGTGGAATGACTGTAAGATATGCAGGCTATTCTGTAGATCCTACCGATGTATTTGCAATGAAATCAGAATCTGAATGCAAAAGAAAAGGATCAACATTTGGTGTACCTGTAAAGGTAAAAATTCAGCTTGAAAAGAAGGGTGGTGTAATTCAGGAGAAAGAAATCTTTTTCGGTGAATTCCCAGTCATGACTGATCGTGGTACGTTCATAATTAACGGCTCTGAAAGAGTAATAGTATCATCTATTGTTCGTAGCCCTGGTGTCATATTCAAGAATATGAACAAAAAGGGTCTTAAGAGCTCACTTTTTGCTGCTAACTTATATCCATACCTTGGTTCTATGCTTTCATTTGTATTCGAAAGAACAAATGTTGATGATAAGGAAAACAAAGTAGATTATAAGGTTGATGGCGCTGATGATGGAAAGAAGAATAAAGAAACTCTTATCTATGGTGCTATCCATAACCTCATCTATGCTACATCTCCAAGAAGCAAGGACGATACACAGTCATTTAAGAAAATTGCTATCCCTGTAACATTCTTTATGAGAATGCTTGGTCTTGAAACAAGAGATAGTATTGTTAGCCAGTTCTATTCTTCTGAACTTATTAGTACAAGTGATTATGATGGTCATTTCCCAAGATTTGCTTACAAAGATATTAAGAAGGATGGCAATGTTCTTTTCTGCGCAGGCGATGAAATTGGTGCTATTAACCTTCAAGAATTAAAGAATGCAGGAATTGATGATATCGAAGTTGTAGATACTCAGGAAACAAATCTTGATGACCTTCCTTCTATGGCTGTTTTAAAGACACTTCAGCAGGAGAAAATTTTCTGCTATAGAGTCATCCAGGGAGATGTTTCTGCTCTCAATAAGCGTTCTCTTGCATTTGATAAAGAGAAGTGGGAGAACTGTCAGAGAATTTATAGAGAAGAAGGTAAGGAGTTTAAAGACCTCTATATCGGATATGTTGCAGAAAAGTGGAAGACATTCCTTCCTCAGCACATCAGAACAACAACCGATAGTGATAAGGTCATTAACTACTACAAAGATTTCTTCAAAGACAAGAATAGATACGATTTCTCAGAAATTGGTAGATATAAGCTTAATAAGAAGTTCTTTGGTTTTGATACCGAGAAATATATTAAAGAGACAACCCTTACTATCGATGATGTAATCTGCACAACACGTATGATTATGGATTTCGGTGATGGTAAGTTCCCAAAGGATGATGAAGACTCTCTCGGAAACAGAAGAGTAAGAACAGTAAGAGAACTTTTAGAGAACAGCCTTGCAGATGCATTTAGCAAGATGGCTAAAGCAGCTAAGGATAAGATGAATGTCTCTGATGATGATGCTAAACCACAGGACATTATATCTATTAAGCCTATCATTGGTACTGTCAGAGAGTTCTTTGGTTCATCTCAGCTTTCTCAGTTCATGGATCAGGTTAACCCTCTTGCAGAGTTGACACACAAGAGAAGAATCTCTGCTATTGGTCCTAAGGGCGGTATTAAGCGTGATAATGCTCGTCAGCTCTTTGATGTTAGAGATGTTAACTACACTCATTATGGAAAGATTTGTCCTATTGAAACACCTGAAGGTGGAAACATTGGTTTGATTCTTACTCTTGCTAACTACGCAAAGATTAACGATTATGGCTTCATTCAGACACCATACAGAAAGGTTCTTAATGGTGTTGTTACAGATGAATGCACATATCTTGATGTTAACGATGAAGAGAAGGCAAAGATTGCTCAGGGAAACGCTACAGTAGAAAAGAATAAGGATGGACAGTTTGTTCTTAAGGGCGAGGTATCTGTTCGTGCTAATCAGGACTACTCAACAGCTAAGCCTGAAGAGATAGATTGGATGGATGTATCTCCTAAGCAGGTAGTATCTGTTGCAGCATCCCTCATTCCATTCTTGGAACACGATGACGCAAACAGAGCGCTCATGGGATCTAACATGCAGCGTCAGGCTGTACCTCTTGTATTCCCAGAAGCTCCTAGAGTAGGAACTGGTATGGAGATGAGAACTGCTTATGACTCATCAATCATGGTTAAAGCTAGACGTGACGGTAAGGTCGTTTACGTATCATCTTTAATGATTAAAGTTGAACCAACAAATCCAACTGTTCCAAACGAATTGGATGTTTATGAATTACGTAAGTACGAGATAACTAACCAGGATTCTTGTATGAATCAGAGACCTCTTGTTAAGGTTGGCGATGTTGTTAAGAAAGATGATGTCTTAGCAGATGGACCAAGCACAGATCATGGTGAGCTTGCTCTTGGAAGAAACATTCTTGTTGGTTTCGTTCCATGGAATGGTTACAACTACGAAGACGCTGTCTTAATTAGTGAAAGAGTTGTAAGTGAAGATATCTACACATCTATCCATATTAAGGAATACGAAGTAGATAGAAAGGAAACAAAGCTTGGCGAAGAAAGATTCTCAAGAGATCTTCCAAATACATCAGAGAGGGCTGTTGAACATCTTGATTCAGATGGTATTGTTTGTATTGGTACATATGTTCACTCTGGTGATATCTTAGTTGGTAAAACAACTCCAAAAACAGAAACAGAGAATACTCCTGAACAGAAGCTTCTTAACTCTATCTTTGGTGAAAAGTCTAAGGATACAAGAAATGCTTCTCTTGTTGTTCCTCACGGTGTTGAAGGTACAGTTATCGACATTCAGAGAATAACAAAGAAGGAAGAACTTACACCTGGTAGCTTGGAGACTGTAAAGGTTTACATTGCTACAAAGAGAAAGCTCAAGCAAGGTGATAAGATGGCTGGTAGACATGGTAACAAGGGTGTTGTATCAAGAGTACTTCCTCAGGAAGATATGCCTTACATGGAAGATGGTACTCCACTTGATGTATGTCTTAACCCACTTGGTGTACCTTCTCGTATGAATATTGGACAGCTCATGGAGACACAGCTTGGTTGGGCTGCTGTTAAGAATGATGTTTGGTATAAGACTCCAGTATTCCAGTCTGCAACAATGGAGCAGATTGAGAATGAAATGGTAAAGGCTAACTTACCAAAAGATAGTAAGGTAACTCTTTATGATGGTCGAACAGGTGTGCCATTTGTAAATAAGGTATTCTGTGGATATATCTACTACCTCAAGCTCCATCACTTAGTTGATGATAAGATGCATGCCAGAGCAACAGGTCCTTATTCTCTTGTTACACAGCAGCCACTTGGTGGTAAGGCTATGTTCGGTGGCCAGAGATTAGGAGAAATGGAAGTTTGGGCATTCGAAGCTTATGGTGCTGCAAATAACCTTCAGGAGCTTTTGACAGTTAAGTCAGATGATATGAAGGGAAGAGTAAATATCTATCAGGCTATTGTTAAGGGTGAGCCAGCAGAACAGCCAGATGATTTACCAGAAGGCTATAAGGTACTTTGCCAAGGCATCAGAGGTCTTGCATTGGATCTTGCTGCTTATGATGAAAATGGAAAGCTTATCCCTCTTACAGAGAGAGATAGGGAGCTTATTAATAAAGCTGAAAAGGAAAGAAACAATCAATAGGAGGTAAGGGATGAGCGATACACATGACATTAATACATTAAGAATAAAGATTGCGTCCCCAGACCAGATTCTCTCTTGGTCCTATGGTGAAGTAAAGAAGCCAGAGACAATCAACTATCGTTCTCTTAGACCAGAGCGAGATGGTCTCTTCTGTGAGCGTATTTTTGGTACTACCAGAGACTGGGAGTGCTGGTGTGGTAAGTTTAAGAGTAAGAGATATAAAGGAACTGTCTGTGAGCGCTGTGGTGTTGAAGTCACAGAAAAGAAGGTCAGAAGAGAGCGTTGTGGTCACATAAAGCTTGCTACTCCTGTTGCTCATGTTTGGTTCTATAAATCTCAACCTTCTATTATGAGCTACCTCTTGGAGATGAAGAAGGCTGACTTCAACTCTATCTTCAAGTATGAGTCTTATGTTGTAATTGACCCAGGTCAGATTGATGAGTTATCTAAGTGCCAGGTACTTTCAGAAGCTGAATATGATGAATATACAGCAAAGTATGGTGAGGACTCTTTTAAGGCAGGAATGGGAGCTGAAGCTATCTATGAGCTCTTAAAAGGACTTGACTTAGAAGCACTCAGAGAAAAGAACAGAGAAATTCTTGCTGATATCATCAAAAAGAATGGTAAGACAGATAGTGGAGAAGCTAAGAAAGCTGCATCTGTTATCAAGTATTGCACATGGTTTATTGATTCAGGAAACCAGCCTGAATGGATGATTCTTACTGTTCTTCCTGTTATTCCACCAGATTTAAGACCTATGGTCCAACTTGATGGTGGTAGATTTGCTACAACAGACCTCAACGAATTATATAGAAGAGTTATTAATAGAAATAATCGTCTTCAGCGCTTAATCAGTATTCAGGCTCCGGACATTATTGTTAGAAATGAAAAGAGAATGCTCCAGGAAGCTGTTGATTGTCTCCTAGATAATGGTAAGGTTGAAAATCCAGCTAAGGGTGCTTCTAAGAGAGATCTTAAGTCACTTGCAGATCAGTTAAAGGGTAAGCAGGGTAGATTTAGACAGAACCTCTTAGGTAAGCGTGTCGACTATTCTGGTCGTTCTGTAATTGTTGTTGGCCCAGAGTTAAAGATGCATCAGTGTGGTGTACCTTCATTAATGGCACTAGAACTCTTTAAGCCATTCTTAATCAGAAAGCTTCATGACAATGGTATTGCACCAAATGTCAAGAAAGCAAAGGTAATGGTTGAAGAGGGTGCTCCTGAAGTATGGGGTATCTTGGAAGATGTAGTAAAAGAGCATCCAGTTATGCTTAACAGAGCTCCAACATTACACCGTCTTGGATTCCAGGCATTTGAGCCAGTTCTTGTTGATGGTAAGGCTTTAAAGCTCCATCCACTTGTTTGTCATGCCTTCAATGCTGACTTCGATGGAGACCAGATGGCTATACACGTTCCTCTCTCAGAAGCTGCACAGCTTGAGTGTTGGACACTTATGCTCTCAACAACAAACCTTCTTGATCCGGCAAATGGTAAGCCTATTGCATTCCCTTCTCAGGACATGGTCTTAGGTATTTACTACCTTACTAAGGAAAGAACAGATCTCGATAGAGGCCAGAAGCGTAAGCATTATGATTCTCTTAGCGAAATTGAAGCAGCTATTGATGCTAACAGCATTTCTTACAACGAAAAGATTCTTTATCGCTTAAGAAAGGGCCTTGAGATAATTGATGAAAAGGGCAACAAGACTGTTTCTGATGGTGTAAAGTGGACAGAAACAACACCAGGTAGAATAATTTTCAATTCTTCTATCCCTGTTGGTCTTCCATTCCAGAATTACTGCCTTGGTGATAAGCAGCTTAAGAAGCTCATTACAGCTACACTTAACCATGACAAGCCATCTGTTGCTGTTGAATTACTTGATTCTGTAAAGGACCTTGGATATAGATATGCAACAATCTTCGGTGCAACAATTGGTCTTAGCGACATGATTGTTCCTGCAGGTAAGAAAGACTTAATTGCTAAAGCAGAAGCAGAAGAAGCTCATATTAAGAATCAGCTCCTCGCTGGTACAATTTCTGAAGAAGAAAAGAAGAGTAAGGTTATCTCACTTTGGAACAATACAAAGAACGAGTTAACAGACCTATTGATGAAAGAGATGAAGCAGGACCAGCACGGTTTCAACCCTCTATATATGATGGCTGACTCTGGTGCAAGAGGTTCTTCAAAGCAGATTTCACAGCTTGGTGCCATGAGAGGAATCATGACAAAGCCAAATGGTGATAACATTGAGCTTCCAGTTAAGTCAAACTTCAAGGAAGGCTTGTCTATCATCGAATTCTTCTTCTCTTCTAACGGTGCTAGAAAGGGTCTTACAGATACAGCTCTTAAGACAGCTCGTGCTGGTTATTTGACAAGAAAGCTTGTTGATGTCGCTCAGGATGTCGTCGTCACAATGGAAGATTGTCATACAATCAACGGTATTTGGGTAAGCGCAGATGCTGCTAAAAACGAAACACTTGAGAGCAAGATTGCAGGTGCATTCCCTGTTGATGATATTCTCCATCCATTCTTAAAGGATGAGAATGGAAAGCCAGTTGTATTAGCAAAAGCTAACGAGCTTATTACTAATGAGATGGCTGCTAGAATTGAAGATGCAGGTGTTGAAAAGGTACTAATTAGAAGTGTCTTAACATGTGAAGCCGATCATGGTGTATGTAAGAAGTGTTATGGCCGTAACTATGCGACAAACAAGACAGTTGAAATTGGTGAAGCTGTTGGTGTTGTTGCTGCTCAGTCTATCGGACAGCCAGGTACACAGCTTACAATGAGAACATTCCATGCCGGTGGTATTGCAACAGTATCTTCAAACGAAAAGTCTTTTGATTATCCTGTAATCATTGATGGTATTAACTCTAATCTCTTTGTTGTAAACAGAGAAGGAAAGAGAATATTCCCAAGAAAGAGCAGATACACAGTTACAAAGATTTTGGAAGAAATCACAGGTAAGTATTCAACTCTCCTTGTTGAGAATGGTGCTAATGTTGGTAAGGGCTATGCATTCTATAAGGATCTATCAAATAAGGATGTTATATCTAAATACAATGGTAAGCTTTTGATTACTAATGGCCGAACATTTGTTATTGGCTCAACTTCAGATGAAGAAATCCCTGTAGGAGCAATTCTTTCTGACGATGTTGACAATGGTGCAATTATCCCAGCTGGAGAAGTTGTCTATACATTCGACCCATTCAACGAACTTATTATTGCCGAAGAAGACAGTACAATTGTTGAGATGAGGGACTTCGTCGCAAGAAAGTCTTATCTTGTTGTTGAAAACCATGCATCAGGTGTAAAAGAATGGCATACAGTATCTCGTGATAAGTTAGGTAAGTACAACCCAACAGTTATCGTTGAACTCAAGGATGGCTCTACAAAGGCTTATACAGTTCTTGGTGGATCAATTATGCACGTCCAGGATGTTGGTACAGCAGTACATGCCGGAGATGTTATTTCTTCTGCTCCAAAGGAAGATGCTTCTAAGTCTAAGGATATTGCCGGTGGTCTTCCACTTGTTAATAGCCTCTTTGATGCAACAAAAACAGCAACTGAAAACTATACAGTTATAGCTCATGTTTCTGGTAAGGTTGAAAAGATTAAGATTGAGAAGGGTTATGCAAAGATAACAATTCTTGATAAGTTAGCAGAAATTTATCCCGAAAAGGCTGCTGATGGTAAGAGCTTTAGACATAATCATAAGGTCCCTACTCAGGGTATCGTCCTCCTTGTCAGAGAGGGTGATGATGTCAAGTGTGGTGATAAGCTTTGTGATGCTCCGGTTAACTCTAGAGAAGTATTAACTGTACAGGGTGAGACAGCTGTTCTTTCATTCCTTGTTAAGGCTATTCAGAACGTCTACCGTGAACAGGATATTGAGATTAACGAAAAACATCTTTCTATCATCATCAGACAGATGCTTAGAACAGTAGAGATTGTTAGAAGTAACGATACAAAATTCATCGAGAACCAGAAGGTCGATAAGCTTGAATTCTTGAAAGAGAATGAGAGGGCAAAGGCAGAGGGTCTCGTACCAGCTATTGGTAGACCTTGTCTAAGTGGTGTATCTGATGCAGCTAGAAATAGTGAGTCATTCATCTCAGGTGCATCATTTGCTCATACTGTTCAGACATTGACAGAAGCAGCTATTGCTGGTAAAACAGATGAGTTGAGAGGTCTCAAGGAGAACGTTATCATTGGCAAGCTAATCCCAGCAGGAACTGGATTTGTTGGATACAAAGATATTGTTCTAACAGAGGATCAACATTTACTTGAAGAGCAGAAGATTAAAGATGCTAACAGAGAATTCGCTTCTGTAGTTGAAGATGACACTGACTTCGAGGATCTTGCAGAAATGAAGACTGTAGGAGATGACAGAGAAATAGGAGAGGTTATGACAGATGAGGAATAAGCCTGTTGGTGGTTTCCTCAAACCAATCTTGCTGTCTTCTCATGCTGACTGCAGTTTTTAATAGAGTCCCGCTTGTGCGGGACAGATTCCCTTGGTGTGAGACAAGTGAATCAAAAGTAAAGGAGCGTCAATAAGATGCCTACAATTAATCAGCTAATTAGAAAGGGCAGAAGTACTTCTAAACAGAAGACAAAGTCCCCAGCTCTTGAGGGATGCCCACAGAAAAGAGGTGTATGTACAAGAGTCATGACAGTTACACCTAAGAAGCCTAACTCTGCTCTCAGAAAGGTTGCCAGAGTCCGTCTATCTAATGGAATTGAAGTAACAGCTTACATTCCAGGTATTGGACACAACCTCCAGGAACACTCTGTTGTTCTTATCAGAGGCGGAAGGGTAAAGGACCTCCCTGGTGTTAGATATCACATTGTTCGTGGTAGCAAGGATACACTTGGTGTAGCAGACAGAAAGAGAAGCCGTTCTAAGTATGGTGCTAAGAGGCCAAAGGCTTGATAGGAGGTAAGGAAAAATGAGTAGAGAAAAAACTCCTGTCAGGAAAGTAACCCCTGACGCAGTATATAACAGTAAAACAGTGGAAAAGCTTATCTGTCGCATGATGGTAAGTGGAAAGAAGTCTACTTCTGCGAAGATTGTCTATGATGCACTCAAGAAGATTGCTGAAAAGACAAACGAGAAAGAAATTGATGTCTTTAACAAGGCTTTAGAGAATGTAAAGCCAGCCGTTGAGGTCAAGTCAAGAAGAGTTGGTGGTGCAACTTATCAGGTACCAACTGAAATCAGAGAGTCTAGACGTGAAGCTCTTGCTATGAGATGGATTATCACAGCAGCAAGAAATAGAGGCGGTAAGACTATGGCTGATAAGCTTGCAGACGAGTTAATCGATGCATACAACTCAACTGGTTCAGCTTTCAAGAAAAAGGAAGATGTACACCGCATGGCAGAAGCAAACAAGGCATTCAGCCACATTCGCTTCTAATAAGCAAAAAAAAAGAGGACTGCAATTTGCAGTCCTTTTTAAATGTTTGCTTTAATTGCTTTTGCGAGTTGATCTGCACAACTGGTTGGTTTAAAACCGCAAGTATTTCCTTCGAGAATAGAAGCAATCTCTTTTGCATCCTTTCCCTCACATAATTTACCAATTGCTTTTAGGTTGCCATTGCAGCCACCTTCAAAACTAAGATTATGAATCTTATTGTTATCATCTAGCGTAAAATGGATTGATCGCGCACAGACACCTTTTGTTTGATAATTTACATCTTTCATTTCTTTCTCCAATAAATGCAAAGATATTAATTCATTTTTTAGAAGTCAAGAAGCCTATAAACAAAGTTTGAGTTATCTTTTTTAATTGAAAAAAAATAGAAGAAGGGCAGGGAGAACTAAAGTGTTGACATTAATTACTTTTTCAATTAAATTAGTCAAAGTGCCGCCAATATACTTGGGGTATCCTTGTTTATGGGCGGAAGAGCCAAACCGATTGCCTCGGCGATAGGGTGGTTCCGGAAAGTAGTTTTTTTATCAACTAATACGTATGTCGTCAGTTAATCTGCCGACCTCTGGAACATCATATCTTTACTTGGCAATCAGTTGTCTCGGTGAAATGTAAAGGCTTGGGCCTTTATAAATATTATTTTGATTTGTGGCTTATGCCACAAGGAGGAACTGATGGCTAAGGAAAAATTTGAGAGAACTAAGCCACACGTAAACGTAGGTACTATTGGTCACGTAGACCATGGTAAGACCACTCTTACAGCAGCTATCACAATGCATTGTGCTAGATTGTTTGGAGACAAGGCCCTTGCTTATGATGCAATCGACAACGCACCAGAAGAAAAGGAACGTGGTATCACAATCAATACAAGACACGTTGAGTATCAGTCTAAGAACAGACACTATGCTCACGTAGACTGCCCGGGTCACGCTGACTACATCAAGAACATGATTACTGGTGCTGCTCAGATGGATGGTGCTATCATCGTTGTTGCTGCAACAGATGGTGCTATGGCTCAGACAAAAGAACACATCCTTCTTGCAAGACAGGTTGGTGTTCCAGCAATCATCGTTTTCATTAACAAGTGTGATCAGGTTGACGATCCAGATCTTATCGACCTCGTAGAAGAAGAAATGAGAGACCTCTTAACTGAATATGGTTTCGATGGTGCTAACTGCCCTGTTATCCGTGGTTCAGCTTATGAAGCTATGACAAAGCCAGATGATCCAGAAGCTACAAGATGTATCGACGAGCTTCTCGATGCTATGGATTCTTACATTCCACTTCCTGAAAGAGCTGTTGATAAGCCATTCTTAATGCCAATCGAAGACATCTTCTCAATCTCTGGCCGTGGAACAGTTGTTACAGGTAGAGTTGAAGCTGGTGTTATCCATGTTAACGACCCAGTTCAGATCGTTGGTATCAAGGAAACAAGAAACACAGTTGTAACAGGTGTTGAAATGTTCAACAAGCTCCTCGATGAAGGACAGGCTGGTGATAACATCGGTGCTCTTCTCAGAGGTGTTGATAAGAAAGAGGTTGTTAGAGGTCAGGTTCTTGCTAAGCCAAATACAATTACTCCTCACACAAAGTTCAGAGGCACAGTATACGTATTAAGCAAGGATGAAGGTGGAAGACACTCACCATTCTTTGATGGTTACAGACCTCAGTTCTATTTCAGAACAACAGATATCACAGGTACATGTCATCTTCCAGAAGGAAAGGAAATGGTTATGCCTGGTGACCACACAGAGATTATCGTTGAACTCATTCACCCAGTAGCTATGGATAAGGGTCTCCGCTTCGCTATCAGAGAAGGTGGAAGAACAGTTGCTTCTGGTCAGGTTACAGAGATCATCGAGTAATTCAGAACATTTAAATTTTAAACTAAGGTCCGACCGGGGGTGCCTCATCCCCGGTGACCTATTGATTTTTGGAGATTTTTTAAAAATGGCAAACGAAAGAATCCGTGTGAAGTTGAGAGGTTTTGACGTTGATCTTATTGAGCAGAGCTCAAAAGCAATCGTTCAGACAGTTCAAAAGGCTGGAGCTAAGGTTTCAGGACCTATCCCACTTCCTACACGTATTAACAAGTACACTGTCCTCAGATCCCCGCACGTTAACAAGAAGGCTCGCGAACAGTTCGAAATGAGAACACACAAGAGATTGATTGACATCCTGGACCCAACCCAGAAGGTTGTAGAAGCCCTGATGAAACTTGAACTCCCTGCTGGTGTGGATGTTGAAATTAGACAGTGAAGTTGAGGTAAGTAAGAAATGTTAGGGCTTATCGGCAAAAAAGTTGGAATGACACAGGTTTTTGATGCTAATGGCAAATTAATTCCTGTGACAGTAATTAAAGTTGAGGATAACGTAGTCATCGCAAACAGAACAGATGATAAGAATGGTTATTCTGCAGCTGTTGTTGCTTCTGGTGAAATCAAAAAGAGCAGAACAACAAAGCCATATGCAGGAGCATTCAAAGATGTTTGCGAACCAAAGAAGGTCGTCATGGAAATGAGAGACTTCGATTCTGAAGTTAAGGTTGGCGATGTTCTTGGCGTTGATTTATTTAAAGAAGTAGCTTATGTGGACGTAACTGGAACAAGTAAGGGTAAGGGCTACCAAGGCGGTATGAAGCGTCATGGCTTTGGTGGTGGTAGAAAGACCCACGGTTCAAAGTTCCATAGAGACCTTGGTGGTACAGCCATGTCATCTACTCCTGCTCATACATTCAAGGGCCAGAAGATGGCTGGACATATGGGCAATGAGAAGGTTACAGTTCAGAATCTTAAGCTTGTTGCAGTAGATAGTGAAATGCATGTTTTAATGGTTAAGGGTGCAATCCCTGGTCCAACAGACAGCACAGTAGTCGTCAAAAAGGCAGTAAAGAAGTAAGGCAGGTATAGTATGGAACATAAACTCTTTTCTACAGCCGGCAAGGAAATCGGAACAGTTCAGCTAAATGAAGATGTTTTCGGTGTAATAGTATCAACAGGATCTATTTACCATGCCGTTAGAAACGAAGCAGCTAACCGCCGTGTCGGAACTGCATGCACAAAGACCAGAGCTGAGGTCAATTACAGCAATACCAAGCCTTATAAGCAGAAGGGAACAGGTAATGCAAGAAGAGGTGACAAGAAGTCTCCTATCACAGTTGGTGGTGGTACAATCTTTGGACCAAAGCCACGCGATTACTCTTATTCTCTTCCAAAGAAGGTTAAGAGACTTGCAATGAAGAGTCTTCTTACTCTTGCTGTTGAAGAAGACAGACTTGTTGTTGTTGAGGATTTCACCAGCGAAAACGGTAAAACAAAGGATATGGCTCAGATTATGTCTGCTTTCCAGACAGTTGGTCAGAGAACAGTTCTTGTTATGAAAGATGATGATGTTATGATTAGACGCGCTGCAAAGAACATCCCTTATTTACGTGTTCTTGCATACGATAAGTTATCTGCTAAGGAACTTCTCTATGGCAGAAAGGTTATCGTTTTGAAGTCTGCTGTATCTAATCTCAACGATTTCTACGGTGAAAACTAAGGAGAAAGCGAAATGAGAGCAGATAGAGTTATCATCGAACCAGTTTTAAGTGAAAAGTCAAACATTGCACGTGAAAGTGAATATAAGAAGTATACATTTAAAGTTGATCCAGCTGCTAACAAGTATGAAATCATGAAGGCAGTTAAGGAACTCTTTAATGTTGATTGTACATCTTGCAATGTAATGAATGTTGGCGGAAAGCCAAAGTTCTCCAGAGGTAAGGGTGGATTCGTTAAGGGATACACACCATCCTGGAAGAAAGCAATCGTAACATTGGCCAAGGGTCAGTCCATTGGGGCTATCGAAGGCTAAGAGGAGATAGGATAATATGGCACTTAAGAATTATAAACCAAATACTCCGGGTCTCCGCCAGAAGACTACACTTGTTAAGAGTGAAGTTACAGCTCAGAAGCCTGAGAAGTCCCTCACAGTAAGTCTTCATCAGAACTCTGGTCGCGACACATTTGGACGCATCAGCGTACGTCGTCGTGGCGGCGGAGCTAAGAGAGCTTACAGAATTATTGATTTTAAGCGCAATAAGTATGGTGTTCCAGGAACAGTAAAGACAATCGAATACGATCCCAATAGATCTGTCCTTATTGCTCTTGTTGCCTATGCTGATGGTGAAAAGCGCTATATATTGGCACCTAAGGGGCTAACAGTTGGAACAAAGGTTGTATCTGGTCCAAATGCACCTCTTACTACAGGAAACGCTCTTCCTTTGAAGAACATTCCCCTCGGATTAAGTGTTCACAACGTCGAACTTAACTATGGTCGCGGTGGACAGTTAGTTAGGAGCGCAGGCCTGAGTGCTACAGTCGTCGCTAAGGAAGGAGACTATGTTACTCTACGTTTACCTTCTGGTGAGATGAGAATGGTGTTTGGTGAATGCTATGCCACACTTGGTGTACTTGGCAACGAAGACCACATGAACATTTCTCTCGGAAAGGCAGGTGCTTCAAGACATCTTGGACGCCGTCCAAAGGTTAGAGGTGTTGTCATGAACCCAGTTGACCATCCACATGGTGGTGGTGAAGGCAAGACAGCCGCAGGTAGAAACCCATGCACACCTTGGGGTAAGCCTGCTAAGGGTGGTAAGACTCGTTCTAAGAAGAAGCCATCTAATGCATTCATTGTCAAGAAGCGCAAGTAGGAGTAGTAAGAAATGTCAAGATCAATCAAAAAAGGTCCTTTTATTGAAGCTAAGCTCTTAAAAAGAGTTGAAGCAGCAAACCAGGCTAATCAAAAGCCGATGATCAAGACCTACTCACGTAGTTCAACAATCATCCCAGAGATGGTCGGCTTCACGATTTCCGTGTACAACGGTAAGACTTGGGTTCCTGTATATGTAACCGAGAACCTCGTCGGACACAAGCTCGGTGAGTTTGCACCTACACGTATTTTCCGTGGGCACGCATCTGATAAGAAGGTTAAATAAGGTTAGAGTATGGAAACTAAGAAAGGTTATAAAGCAGTTGCCAAGTATTTGATGGTATCTCCTTCCAAGGTTCGCCCTGTTGCAGACCTTGTTAGAGGAAAAGGCTATGTTGAAGCTGTTGCCATCTTGGAAGCAATGCCTCAGAAAGGTTCAGACCTTATTCTGAAAGTTCTCAAGTCCGCAGGTGCTAACGCTTTGTCTCAAAACAAGAAACTTGATGAAGAGTCACTCTTCGTTTCTGAGTTAAGAGTCAATGACGGTCCTAGACTTAAGAGAGTATGGGCTCGTTCTCACGGAAAGCGTGACATCCTTCTCAGAAGAATGTCTCATATTACCGTCGTTGTAGACGAGAAAGCAAAGGTAGGCAAATAATGGGCCAGAAAGTAAATCCAATCGGACTCAGACTTGGTGTTAATAAGACATGGAAGTCAAAGTGGTATGTTGATCCTAGGGAGTATGCAGATACACTCCACGAAGATCTTGTACTCAGAAAGGCACTACTTGCTTGTCCTGAGGTTGCAGGTGCAGAGATCAGCGAAGTCGAAATTATTCGTAAGCCACAGCGCATCACAATGGTCATCGCTACAGCACGTCCTGGTGTTATCATCGGAGCAAAGGGTGCTAACGTAGAGAAGATTGCTGAAAAGATGCAGAAGCTTACAGAGAAGAAAGTTCAGATCAAAATTAAAGAAATCAAGAAGTCTGAATGTGATGCTCAGCTTGTTGCTCAGAACATCGCAAGACAGCTTGAAGGTCGTGGGGCTTACCGCAGAGCAATGAAGAATGCTATCTCCAGAGCTATGCTTGGTGGTGTCCAGGGAATCAAGATCAAGTGTTCTGGTCGTCTCGGTGGTGCTGAAATCGCAAGAAATGAACAGATGAAGGAAGGAAGAGTTCCTCTTCACACACTTCGTTCTGATATTGATTATGGTTTTGCTACAGCAAATACATCATTCGGAGCAATCGGTGTTAAGGTATGGATTTTCAATGGTGAAATCTATGAACACGGTGTAAAGAATGAAGATGATTCTGTTGCAACTATAAGCAAGAATAAGGCTGAAGAGGCTAGAGGTTAAAAGATGCTTAGTCCAAAGAGAATTAAATACAGAAAAAAGCAGCGCGGAACTAGAGACGCAGTTGCACACAAGGGAAATCAGATTTCCTTCGGTGAGTATGGTCTCATGGCTCTAGAGCCATATTGGATTACGAATCGTCAGATTGAAGCCGCTCGTGTCGCTATGACACGTCACGTAAAGCGTGGTGGTAAGGTTTGGATTCGCATCTTCCCTGATATGCCATACACAAAGAAGCCTGCTGAAACAAGACAGGGTAATGGTAAGGGCGCTCCTGAAGGCTGGGTTGCAGTCGTAAAGACAGGCGCAATTATGTTCGAAATGGGAGGCATCGATGAAGAGCTTGCTAGAGAAGCTCTTACACTTGCTGCTTCCAAGCTTCCAATCAAGACAAAGTTCGTGTCTCGTGCTAATCAGGAGTAAACTATGAAGAGTTATAAAGATCTTAGCTACAACGAGCTTGTTGCCGAGAGGGACAAGCTTAGAAAGGAACTAGTCAACCTGAGAATGCAGAAGGTTTTAGGACACTTAGACAACCCAATGTCTATTGGTTCCACTAGAAAGAATATTGCTCGTCTTAATACAAGAATCCATGCTTTAGACATTGGACTTGAAAAGAAAGATAAATAAGAGAGGCACGTAAATGGAAGCACAGAAGAAAGTTATGACAGGCATAGTTAAGTCTGATAAGATGGACAAGACTATTGTTGTTGAGGTTTCTGATAGAACCCTCCACCCACTGTACAAAAAGTACGTGATCTCAACTAAGAAGTTTAAGGCTCACGACGAGAATAATGATGCTCATATTGGTGATACAGTTCGCATCATGGAGTGCCGCCACCTATCTAAGGATAAGTGTTGGAGACTCGTTGAAGTCGTCGAGAGAGCTCGCTAAAGGAGAAAAGTCATGGTACAGATGCAGACTTATTTGAACGTAGCGGACAACAGTGGTGCAAAGCGTGTACAGTGCATCAAGGTTCTCGGCGGTAGCCATAGATATGTTGCTGGTGTTGGTGACATTATCGTAGTTGCAGTCAAGGATGCCCTTCCTAATGGCGCTATCAAGAAAGGTGACGTCTTAAAGGCAGTGGTCGTTCGCACAAAAAAGGAATACCGAAGACCTGACGGTACATATATCAGGTTCGATGACAACGCATGTGTTGTTATTGATGCCAACAATAACCCTCGCGGAAAGAGAATCTTCGGGCCAGTCGCTAGAGAACTTAGAGACAACTACATGAAGATTGTCTCTCTTGCTCCGGAAGTGTTGTAGGAGAAGAAAATGAGACTGAAGAAAGATGACACAGTCAAGATCTTAACCGGTAAAGACAAAGGTTATACCGGTAAGATCGTCAAGATTGACCCAGTAAAGGAAAGGGTCATCGTCCAGGGTGCTAACATGGTCCAGAAGACTATGCACAAGAAGAATGCTCAGGATAAGGGCGGCATCGTGGAAGTTGAAGCTCCGATTCATGTTTCAAATGTTGCTCTCGTAAGTAAGGGTAATGTTTCAAAGATCGGATACAAAATGGAAAACGGAAAGAAAGTTCGTTATGCCAAAAAGACAGGAGAGGCACTCTAATGGCTGAGAAGTTTGTACCAAATTTCAAGAGAAAGTACATTGAAGAGGTTGTTCCTGCTTTGCAGAAGGAATTTTCATTCAAGACTCCTATGCAGATTCCAAAGCTTGAGAAGATTACAGTCTCAGTTGGTGTTGGTGAAGCAACAACAAACAAGAAGCTCTTAGAAGCTGCTGTTAAGGAACTTGAACAGATTACTGGCCAGCATGTTGTTAAGACAAAGGCTAGAAAATCCATTGCTAACTTCAAGGTTAGAGAGGGACAGGAAATCGGTGCTATGGTTACTCTTCGTGGTGACAATATGTGGTATTTCCTCGAGCGTCTAATTTGTATCGCTCTTCCTCGTGTTAAGGACTTCAAGGGTGTTAATCCTAATGCTTTTGATGGTCACGGAAACTATTCTCTCGGTATCACTGAGCAGATTATTTTCCCTGAAATCGACTTCGACAAAATCGAGAGAATCAGTGGCTTAAACGTTGCTATCGTTACTAGCGCAGCTAATGACGAGCAGGGTTATGCTCTTCTTAAGTATCTCGGTATGCCGTTTGCAAAGTAAGGAGCTGACCTATGGCAAAAAAGTCTTTAATAGTAAAGAGCAAGAGAGAACCTAAGTTCTCAACAAGAAAGTATAATCGTTGTAGAATTTGCGGTCGTCCTAGAGGATATATGCGCCAATTCGATATGTGCAGATGTTGTTTCAGAAAGCTCGCAAGTGAAGGCGAGATTCCTGGTGTAACAAAGTCAAGCTGGTAGGAGATAAGAAAATGGCAGTTAGTGATCCAATTGCAGATATGCTGACTAAGATTAGAAATGCTAGTCAGGCAAAGCATGAAAAAGTCGATGTATCAGCTTCCAATCTTAAGCTCCAGATTATCAAGATTCTTAAGAACGAAGGATTCATCAAGAATTTTAAGAAAGTAACTAAGGATGATGTCACTTTCATCAGAGTATTCCTCAAGTATGAAGATGATCAGACTCCAGTTATTCATGGTATTAATCGTGTATCTACTCCTGGTCGCCGTGTATATTGCGGTTACAAGGATATCCCAAGCGTTTTCAACGGCATTGGTGTTGTAGTTGTATCATCTTCAACAGGTGTTATCACTGGCAAGAAGGCTAAGGAAGCACGTGTTGGTGGCGAAGTGCTCTGCACAATCTGGTAATAGGAGGATAGAATGTCTAGAATCGGTAAATTACCAGTAGCTATCGCTCAGGGTGTTACAGTTACAGTTAACAATGGTGTTGTTACAGTTAAGGGACCAAAGGGAACTCTTTCTCAGGAAGTTAGACCACAGATTAGTGTTGAAGTAAAAGACAACGAAGTAGTCTTAACTAGATGTAATGATGACAAAGAGATTAGAGGTTATCATGGTTTATATCGCCAGTTAATCCATAACATGATTGTTGGTGTTAGCCAGGGATATACAAAGACTCTTGTTATTAATGGTGTAGGTTTTAAAGCTGAAATGGGTAAGGGCTTTGTTACCCTCAGCCTTGGCTACTCTACAATGATTGATTACATTATCCCTTCAGATGTCTCTATTACAGTTGAATCTCCAACTAAGCTTGTTATTACAGGTATTGATAAGGCAAGAGTTGGACAGGTTGCTGCTGAAATTAGATCTCTTAGAGGTCCAGAGCCTTATAAGGGTAAGGGAATCAAGTATGAAACCGAGAATATCCGCCGTAAGGTTGGTAAGTCTGGTGGTAAGAAATAAGGTGGCTTAGTATGAACAGAATGATCGATAAAGCAAGAAAACATGCCAGAAGAAAGAATCATATCAGAAAGTCTATCTCTGGTACTGCTCTCAGACCGAGAATGACTGTATCAAGATCAAACCTACACATGTATGTTCAGGTTATTGATGACACAGTTGGTCATACATTGGCTTCCGCTTCTACTCTTGAGGCTGAATTCAAAAATCTCAGAAACACAGTAGCTGATGCTGAGAAGCTTGGTGAAGCTATTGGAAAGAGATGCATTGAAAAGGGTATCAAGACAGTTGTCTTTGATAGAAATGGCTATCTTTACCATGGCATCGTCAAGAGCATCGCAGACGGCGCTAGAAAAGCTGGTTTGGAGTTCTAAGGGGTTACGGTATGGAAAGATCAAGAGAAAGAGAAGTCAAGCAGGAAGGATACGTAGAAAAGCTTGTTAAACTTAACCGTGTAACAAAGGTTGTTAAGGGTGGAAAGAGATTTTCATTCGCAGCTCTCGTTGTTGTTGGTTATGGTGATGGCAGGGTAGGCTATGGCTTCGGCAAGGCAAACGATGTTACAGATGCTATTAGAAAAGCAACAGAAAAGGCAAAGGCATCTATTGTTACAGTTCCTGTAAAGGGAACAACTATTCCTCATGACGTAGTTGGTGAATTCAAGAGCGCTTCAGTTCTTCTTAAGCCAGCTGTTCCTGGTACAGGTGTCATTGCAGGTGGTGCTGTTCGTCTCGTTTGTGATGCTGCAGGTATTAAAGATATTATTTCTAAGTCTCTCGGCTCAAGAAATGGTATTAACACTGTAAAAGCTACCTTCGATGCTTTTGCGCACATCTACAATGCTGCAGATGTTGCTAAGAATAGAGGTAAAACTCTTAAGGAAATGTGGGGTTAATCATGGCAAAACAGATTAAGATTACACTTGTTAGAGGAGTTGCAGGAACTCTTCCAGTTCAGAGAAAGACTGTAAAGGCTTTAGGACTTGGAAAGATTAATAGCTCCGTAGTTCGTGAAGATAATCCTGTTAACCGTGGTATGGTCCGCACAGTTGAACACCTTGTTAAGGTTGAGGAGATTTAACTATGGCACAGATTATTAAGCCTTATGGCGCAACAAAGTCTAAGACCATCGTTGGTCGTGGTGCTTCTTCTAAGGGTAGAGCTTGTGGAAGAGGTCATGATGGCCAGAACAGCCGTTCAGGTGGTGGTGTAAGACCTGGTTTTGAAGGTGGTCAGATGCCTCTCTACAGACGTGTCGCAAGACGCGGGTTCTCCAACTATCCATTCAAGGTTGAGAATCAGGCTGTATCTCTCGCTACATTAGATGCTGTCTTTGAAGATGGTGCTCTTGTAAGTGATGCAACTCTTCGTGAAGCTGGAGTTATTAAGGGTAAGAATACTACTGTTAAGATCCTTGCTTCTGGAGAAGTTACAAAGAAGTTAACAGTTGAGGGGCTTAAGCTCTCTCAGAAAGCGGCTGAGAAAATTCAGGCCGCTGGTGGTATCGTCAAATAAGAGGGATTCAAATGGCAAACACACTGGTAGATATGTTTAGAATGAAGGATATCAAGAAAAAGATCTTAATTACTTTTGGTCTTTTGATTGTAACAAGAATTGGAGCTTACCTTCCTATTCCTGGTGTAAACCCTGGGGTAGTTTATGACTACTACAGAATGTATTCATCCTCCATTACTGAATATTTAAACTTTTTCTCCGGTGGTGCTTTCTCCAATTTCTCAATTTTTATGTTGGGTGTAATGCCATACATCAGTACTGAAATTATCTTTCAGTTGCTGATGTTGGTTATCCCATCTTTAAAGAAGTTGGCTGAAGATCCACAGGGATCAAAGAAGATTCAGCAATATACTCGTTATGCAACTGTTCTGGTTTGTATAATCCAGTCTCTCGCTGCTTCTGTATATGCTCAGTCAATTCCTGGAGCTCTTTCTGTTCCAGTTGGAGTCTTCATCCCAGTTGCAATTCTAAGCTGTACTACAGGTTCAATGCTTTGTGTATGGCTTGGTGAAAAGATTACTCAGTTTGGGGTAGGTAATGGTATTTCATTGCTTATCTTTGCTGGTATCGTTGCAAGAATCCCAAATGCTTTCTACACAATGGTAACAGGTATTGCTAGTAAGACAATTAACCCAGTATCACTTGTTGTAGTTATCATAATGTTTTTCTTTGTTGTTGCTCTCGTTGTTTACGAAGAACAGGGCACAAGAAAGATACCTGTAACATATGCAAAACGTGTTGTAGGAAGAAAGATGTATGGTTCTCAGAGCACATATATCCCATTCAAGATTAACCCATCTGGTGTTATTCCTGTAATCTTCGCTTCGACACTATTGCAGATTCCACTCATGCTAGGCAATACAAATGTTGGCTGGATGGTGGCAGTAGCAAATTTCTTGAATCCGCAGAGGGCCCCATATCTAATAATCTACACCCTGCTGATTATAGGCTTTGCATTCTTCTATACCCAGATTAGTTTGAATCCAATCGAAATGGCTAAGAACATTAGAGACAATGGTGGTTCTGTTCCAGGAGTCAGAAATGAGAAGCTCGAAGAGTATCTCACAAAGGTTCTCAACAGAATAGTTCTTCCAGGTGCAATCTTCTTGGCATTTATCGCCTTGATTCCTACTCTGGTTCAGTTGATCTTTGATCTTCCTGCTTCAGTAGCAATGCTATTTGGTGGAACATCACTTATCATCTTAGTCGGTGTTGACCTCGATACAATGAGACAGCTTGACGGTATGATGAAGATGCATCACCATGATGGTTTTGTTGATTCAAAGAAGCGTAAGACAAAGAAAATCTAAAGGAGCTTTTTTACTATGAAAGTAAGAGCAAGTGTCAAACCAATTTGTGACAAGTGTAAAGTTATTAGACGTGCAGGTGTTGTTCGTATTGTTTGCGATAACCCAAAGCACAAGCAGAGACAGAAATAATTAGGAGGCCAATATGGCACGTATAGCAGGTGTTGACTTGCCAAACAAGGCTGTCAAGATCGCTCTGACATATATCTATGGTATTGGAAACAAGTCAGCTATGGACATTTGTCAGAAGACAAATATTAATCCAGACGTTAGAATCAATACACTCTCTCCAGACGAGATTGCTACACTCAGAAACGTTCTTGAAGAAGAGTACAAAATTGAAGGACATCTAAGAACTGAGGTTGCCCTTAACATCAAGAGATTGATGGATATCGGTTGCTACAGAGGCCTTCGCCACAGAAAGAGTCTTCCAGTCAGAGGTCAGAGAACCAAGACTAATGCTCGTACAAGAAAGGGCAAGAAGAAGACTGTCGCTGGAAAGAAGAAATAAGGGGAAGTAAGGTAATATGGCTACTGCAAAGAAAAAAGTTAAGAAGACTGTCTTGGAAGGTAATGTATACATCCAGGCTACTTTCAACAATACAATCATTACTTTTACTGACCTTGCTGGAAATGCAATCAGTTGGGCTTCAGCAGGTGGACTAGGCTTCAGAGGAGCTAAAAAGTCAACTCCTTATGCTGCTCAGACAATTTGTGAAACAGCTGGTAAGAAGGCAATGGACTTCGGTCTTAGGGAAGTAAATGTTTTTGTTAAGGGACCAGGTGTTGGACGCGAAAGTGCAATTAGAACTCTTGGTGTTCTTGGACTGAAGGTTCGTTCTATCAGAGACGTTACCCCAATTCCACACAACGGTTGTCGTCCTCGTAAGACACGCCGTGTCTGAGAATTAATTATCTGCGGGGGATTCTTCCCTCGCAGTTATAGCTGATTATAAGCAAAATAATAGGAGTAACCATGGCTAGAAAAAATCTTCTTAAAGGTTTTAAGAGACCTTCAGGAATTACCTCTGAAAATACAGTAAGCACAAGCGATTATGGTCAGTTTGTTGCATATCCTTTTGAAAGAGGCTTTGGAACAACAGTTGGAAATACTCTAAGAAGAGTACTTCTTTCATCAATCCAGGGTTATGCTGTTTCTGCAATTAGGTTTACTACATTTAAGGGAGATGGTAGTGGATTAAAGGTACCACATGTGGTAACTAGTGAATTTGAACCACTTCCTGGTGTTAGCGAAGATATTTCAGATATTATCGCAGCAATCAAAAAGCTTCATATTGGTATGCCAGAGGAATGTGAAGGTACAATTCTTACAATTCAGTGTAAGGGTCCTGGCGTTATTACTGGTGCTGATTTCGAACGTGATCAGGTAACAGTAACTAACAAGGATTTGCACATCATGACAATGATGCCTGATTGTGACCTTGAAATGGAAGTTCAGATCGACCTAGGTCGTGGATATGTTCCTTCAGAGTTAAACGAAAAGTATTCTGAGGAGCCAGGTACTATTGCTATCGATGCATTCTATTCTCCAATTAAGAGAGTTAAGTATGCTATTGAACCATGCAGGGTTGGTGAGAGAATTGATTATGAAAAGCTCATTCTCGATGTTTACACCGACGGTACTATTACACCAGAGAATGCTTTAGGTGAAGCTGCAAAGATTATTAAGGAACACTTCACTATCTTTATTAACTTCGATGAAGACAAGATTTGCACAACAGAAGAGGTTGATGAAGAAGAAGAAAAGGTCAAGAAGCTTCTTGATACACCTGTTGAAGAGTTAGAGTTAACAGTACGTTCTTCTAACTGCTTAAAGAATGCGGGAATCAAGACTATTGGCGACCTTGCAAAGAAGACTGAAGAAGAAATAACCAAGACAAGAAACTTCGGAAAGAAGTCTCTCTCAGAAATTAAGGATAAACTTAAGGAATGGGGTCTTACCTTGGGAATGACAGATTTCAGTGTCTTAAAGAATTCAATTAAAGTCCCAGAGAACAAGGAAGTAGAAAATGAAGCATAGGATTGGTTTCAACGCGCTATCACGTAAGGGTTCAGAACGTAAAGCTCTTAAGCGCAACATGGTCACATCTCTCTTCAGATATGAGAGAATAGAGACCACAAAAGCAAAGGCCCTTGAAGTTAGAAAGATGGCTGAAAAGATGATCACTCGTGCTAAGACTGACACAGTCGCTAATCGCAGAGAGATTGCTAAGGACATCTACGACGAAGACGTCGTTTCTAAGCTTTTCAAGGACATCGCCCCAATGTTCAAAGAACGCAAGGGTGGTTACACAAGAATCCTCAAGACTGGTTACAGACAAGGGGATGCAGCTGAAATGGTAATCCTTGAATTAGTTGAAAAGACTAAGAAGGAAGAAAAGGCTGACAAGAAGGACGATAAGAAGGCTAAAAAGGCTGATAAGTAAGTCCTTGCGAGTTAAAGCTCGCTCAATTTACCTTTTAAAGGTACAAAAGGGGTTAACCCTGAGCCGTCACAATAGCGTGGCGGTTTTTTTTGTCTTCTTGACAATACCTTGTAAATTGTTTCATTATCGTAGATAACTGATAATGTTAAACAGGAGGTGAACAATATGTTAACAGTATTGTTATATCTCTTGGTTGGAATTGTAGGTATTGCTATCGGCTTTGGAGGCCGTTGCATATATGCGAAGTTGAAATTAACTTCCGCTGAACAAAAGGCAAAGGTCCTTGAAGAGAATGCTTCAAAGAATGCTGAAGCGAAGGCTAAGGAGATTATCATTGAAACACGAGATAAGCTCCTTAAAGAACAACAACAGCAGGAAAGTGAAGCTCGCGACAGAAGAGCTGAACTGCAGAAATCAGAGCGAAGACTGCAGCAAAAGGAAGAAAATCTTGAGCGTAAGCAGCAGGAGAATGACTCCGTAACAAAACAACTAGGAGAGAAAGAAGCAGCATTAAAGGAACGGGAAGATGCTGTTGTAAAAAGAGAGTCTGATTTAGATTTAGAGTATGAAAAAGTTGCTCAAATGTCTCGTGATGAGGCAAAAAATATCCTTATAGAGCAAATGAAGCAAAAAGCTGAGCATGATGGTCAGGTTTATGTAAATAAAATTGAGCAAGAAGCACAGCTATTAGCTGATAAAAAAGCTAGGGATATTATAATCACCTCTATTCAAAGATTAGCAACAGAAGTATCTGGTGAAATTACAACTACTAGTGTTACTCTCCCTTCTGATGAAATGAAAGGAAGGATTATTGGACGAGAAGGAAGAAATATTCGAACTCTTGAAACACTTACAGGTGTTGATATCATCATTGATGATACTCCAGAGGCCGTCGTTATTTCTTGTTTTGACCCAGTAAGAAAAGAGATTGCTAGAGTTGCTCTTGAACGTCTTGTTCAGGATGGACGTATTCATCCAGCAAGAATCGAAGAGGTTGTTAACAAGGTAAGTAAGGAAATCGGAAGAATTATTGTTGATGAGGGAGAAAAGGTTGTCTTCGATCTTGGTATCCACAATATGGGAACCGAACTTATACGCGCTTTGGGTAGGTTGCATTTCAGAACAAGCTATGGTCAGAATGTACTTCTTCATTCAAAAGAAGTTGCAATCCTTGCAGGAATGATAGCAAGTGAAGTAGGTGCAGATAGCGATCTTGCTATGCGTGGAGGTCTTTTACACGATATCGGTAAGGGAGCTGAAACTGAGAGCGAAGCTAACCATGCAGAACTTGGCGGTGAACTTGTAAAGCGTCTTGGCGAGGATAGTAAGGTTGTAAACTGTGTCCTTGCTCACCATAATGATGTTGAGCCAACTTCAATTGAGGCTATAATCGTTCAAATTGCAGATGCTATCTCTGCTGCTCGTCCTGGTGCTAGAAGAGAAAGCTTGGACAATTATATTAAGAGACTTGAGTCCCTTGAGAATATTGCCAAAGGTTTTGAAGGCGTAGAGAATGCCTTTGCTATTCAGGCAGGAAGAGAACTACGAATTCTCGTTAATAGTGACACAGTTTCTGATGAAGGTGCAAAGAAGATTGCACAAGAAATTGCAGAAAGAATTGAAGCCGAGCTTAGATACCCTGGCAAGATTAAGGTTACTATTATTAGAGAAACTAGAATTGTGGAGTATGCTAAGTGACAGATAACGTTATTCGTGTCCTTATGTTAGGAGATGTATCTGGTAAAGCAGGATTGGGAGCCCTTTTTTTGGGGCTCTCTTGTGCTATAAAAGAGAACAAGATAGATTTTGTTATCTCCAATGGTGAGAATGCTGCAGATGGTTTTGGCATAACGATAGATGATTACAATAAGATGAAAACTAGTGGCGTTGATGTAATCACAAGTGGCAATCATATTTGGCAAAAAACAGAAGTATTCTCTATTCTTGATTCTCAAGATGATATCTTGCGTCCAGCTAATTATCCAGAGCCATGTGTAGGAAAGGGCATGACAATAAAGAGCTGTGGAAAGTACAAGATAGGTGTCATCAATCTACAAGGAAGAGTTGATATGCCTTTGATTGATGACCCATTTAGAAAAGCTGAAGCACTAGTAAGAAATGTAAGGAAAGTTACACCAATTATCTTTGTTGATTTTCATGCTGAATCTGTAGAAGAAAAAGAGGCTTTGGCTTTCTTCTTAGACGGAAGTGTCAGTGCCGTTGTTGGAACTCATACTCATGTGCAAACAAGAGATGAAAAGATTCTAGCTAATGGAACAGCTTACATAACAGACCTTGGCTTAACAGGAGTTCATGGTGCTGTTATAGGTTCTTCTCCAGAAAAAGCTATAGAGAGACAGCTTACTCAGCTTCCAATAAGAAGTGAAGTTGCTGAGGGAAAAGGAGAAATGGAAGGCGTAATAATTGACGTATCTGCCGACACAGGTAAAGCGTTGAAGATAACTCGATTTAGATCTTGAAAATTGTTTCGTCCGAAATAACAGTAAGGCTTTCAACTTTGTAATAAAGGTTGAGAGTCTTTTTTATTTGCTCTAGTGCTTTATCTATATCTTTTGAAGAGAGAAACTCTTTTGATAACTCTACAAAGAAGAATCCACCATCATATGAAGCACCAATGAGCTTTGTTTCCTCTGGTATAAAAGTGGATAACATGTTGTTTTTTTCTGTCTTATTTAGAGGTGATATTAAAGCTTCCAAAAGAGAGTGAATTGGAGTAGATGCATTAGTAATTTTTCTTTCAACGTTTACTTCTTTCCCATCTGAAAACAAAATGACGGGATAGTAAGCTATATTAGAATCATCTTTGCTTGCTCGCCACATCTCATAGTGTTCTCTAATGTGGTAATTAGCAAGGTTTTGCTTTGCTCTAGGTACCAAAAAGAAAAGACCAGGAATAACAAGAATAAGGAGTATGATATACATCACAAGGGTGTATCTAAAGCTACCTTGTCCTTTTGAATTATCTTTTTCCATAGACCGAATTATAACGGAAGAAGATAAAAGCGTGAACTAGAAAAAAAAGACAACTAACTAGATTAAATACAATATAATTTTACATAATATGGTGAGTTAGCTATTTTAAGGTGTGATATATGGCAGAAAAGTTAGACATAAGAAATAAAGCAGACATAGATACAACTCTTCCTCTAATTTCAATTGTTGGAAGGCCAAATGTAGGTAAGTCTACACTATTTAATAGATTAGTTGGGAAGAGAAGGGCTATCACAGACCCTACTCCTGGTGTAACACGTGATCCAATTCCTGAAAGATGGCTACTTGGTAACCATCCAGTAACTCTTGTTGATACGGGTGGTGTAAAGCTTGATAGAGTAGGACTCGATCACGCTGTAACTCAGAAGTCTCTTTCTATCCTTTCAGAAAGTGACATAATTCTTTTCTTGATGGACTGCATGGAAGTAACAGCAGAAGATATGATGTTGCTTGAAGAACTAAGGCCATATACGGATAAGGTTGTTTTAGTTGTAAATAAGATAGATGATCCATCCAGAGATGACCTTATTTGGAATTATTTTGCTTATGGCTTTCAGCGTGTAGTTGGTATTTCATCTGCTCATGGACTAGGAATAGAGGAATTAGAAGACACAATACTTGGTATGCTCAACCTAGAAAGAGTTGAGGAAGAGCCTGAAGAACCAGAATCAATTAAGCTTGCAATTATGGGAAAGCCTAATACAGGCAAGAGTACATTAACTAATCTTTTGACTGGAAGAAATATTTCGATTGTTTCAGATATTGCTGGAACGACAAGAGATGTAATGAAGGGTACCTTTGTTTATAAAGGAACAGATTACACTGTTCTAGATACTGCAGGTATTCGACGAAAGAGTAAGGTTGATGAAGATGTAGAATATTACTCTGTAAATAGAGCTATTAAGACAATAGATGAAGCAGATGTCGTCCTCCTAATGATTGATGTAACAGAAGGACTTGCTGAACAAGACAAAAAAATAGCTCAACTCATTGTAAGAAGAGGCAAAGGCGTTATCCTTTGCTTAAACAAGATTGATAAACTCTCAGGAGTTGAAAATGAATTAGAGGCAATTAAGGATAGAGTAAGATTCTTATTTCCTATCCTCTCTTTTGCTCCGCTTGTTCCTATTTCGGCATTAGAGGCAATAGATGTTGGCAAATTGCTAGATATAGTCTGGCAAGTCTATAGACAGCTTGAGAAGAGAGTAGATACATCATCACTTAATGAGGCTTTGAAAAAGTGGACGACAGACCAAGAACCACCTCGCTCTGCTACTGGATATTTTAAAGTTCTTTATGGAACACAGGTTAGCAACAATCCTGTTAGGTTCTTATTTTTCGTTAATAAGGTTCATGGTTTCCCTGAAACATATGTCTCATATTTAAAGAATAGCATAAGACGAGACCTTGGTTTTACATATATTCCTGTTGAAATCTCACTCAGAGAAAGAAAACGTAATCCTAGCTTAAATGACAGAGGACCAGGAAAGGAAGAGAAGGAAATTAGAGCTGTTATTAGAAAGAATAATAAGGCTACCTCTTCTGTTAAGAAGGGAATCAGCAAAAAACCAGGTGGAAAGGCTAGAATAGGAAAAGAGAGAGAAAAAGCTGAGTTAATTGTCCGAAATTCCAAGCAGAAGGCAAAAAGGAAGAAATAATGGGTTTTTTAGAGGAAAACGGGATAAAGGCTGTTGCTTTCGACATTGATGGAACCTTTTATCCTCTATGGAAAACAAATATAAGAGTCTTTATTGCTTCTCTTCCTCATTTAATATTTGCTATGAAATACAACAAGGCTAGGCAGAGGCTTAGAGAAGAAGATAGCTTTTCCTCCTTGCCTGTGCTTAGCCGAGAAGAAAATGGCAAGAGAATGGTTTTCAATATGTATGGAAGATGTGATGAGAAACTTCTTAATACATTTTTAAAGAAGGAAGAGCGCGTCTTTACTCTTAGATATGAAGCACTTTTCAAATCAATAAAAGCTTCAAATGGAGTGAGCGAAGTTCTTTCACTTTTAAAGGATAAGAAGTACTCTATGGGAGTACTATCTGATTTCCCAATTGGGAGCAAGCTTAAGGCAATGAAAATAGAGTCTTTCTTTCCTGTTCAGATTTCAACAGAAGAGATTGGTAGACTTAAGCCTTCGCTTACACCTTTTGAGATTTTAGGTGAGAAATTAGGGGTTGAGAAAACGGCAATACTGTATGTGGGAGACAGTATTCATAAAGATGTAGAGGGTGCCCATAGGGCAGGAATGAAAAGTGCCCTTATCTCTACAAAGAACTCAGATTCTTCTGCAGATTTAACTGTAAAGAATTGGGTGGAATTAAGAAAAAAATTGTTCTAATGGAGATGCCGATGTCTACTACCTACATTTACGTTGCTATTGGGGTTAGTTTTTTAGTTAATTTAATTATTTTAATTGCTTTTCGTGCTGCTGACAGAAAAGATAGAACCCTTAAATCATTGAATCAGCAAGTTAAAAACTTCCGTAGCGAAGTAAGTTCTACAATGAATCGTATGAGCTCTACAGCAAGAGATTGCGAGCAGAATATTTCTAGTAGGATTGAACATGCTAACACTGTACAGAATCATTTAGCAGAATCTATAGACCTCGTTCTTGTCCACCAGAGAGAACTTGATGACCTATCTGGAGTATGTGAGAACTACGGCAATGCTTTAAAAAAACTAAAGGTTCAGACAGAGCAAGCAGAGAATAGACTCTATGCTGTACAAGCAGAGGTAAGAAAGATTGAAGCTGTAAATGATTATGCGCTTGCATTCCAGAAGGATGTAGAGAGACTAACAAACCAACTTGATTCAATCAAGGCAGACTATGTTCGCCTTGTAGCATCTACAGAGCAAGATTTAAAAAATGCTGGGGCTAACCAGAAAGAAGAAAACAATGAAATGCTTCAGCAGTTTTCTCAAGCTCTTGAGAGAGCTAAGATGCAATTTTCTGATTACATGGCTCAAGAAAAGAAGGCTTATGATGATATTTGCCGTGAGCAAGAAGAAGAGGCAGAAAATCAACTTGCTAAGCTAAAAGACGAAGAAGCATTAATCAGTGAAAACATTGATAATGGCAAGAATGAGCTAAACACATTTGCTGAATCAATCAAAGGTTTAATTACTGAACTAGAGATTAAGAAAGAAAATGTTGTTAAAGAACTAGAGAATAAGACAGATGAGCTATCTAAGAACCGTGAAATGGCGCTTAGTAGCTTTGAAAGTAGGCGTGATGCTCTCTTTAGCGAATTTGAAGATAAGATTTCTTCTTCTATTGAGGATTTAGATAGTGCTATTAAGAGCACCGAAAATTCACTTGAAGAGAAACTTCAAGACAAAGAAGATGAAATTACAGCTTCTATGGACATCTATGCTGATAAGTTAGACGAAAAAGAAAAGAAAATAGAGAGTGTCATAAGCGAACTAGCAGAGAAGAAAGAAAAACTATTAAATGAATTTAATCAGTCTATTAATAATTTAAACGAAGAGGCTAAGCTTAGTTTGGAAGAACTTGGCAAGACTAAGGATGAACTAATTGCGCTCTCTCAAGCTAATATTGAAAGAAAGAAGAGTGATCTTGAAGATGCTCTAGTCTCATTTAACAATGACAAAACAAAGATTGAAGAAAGCTTCAACAGCTATATAGAAGAGAAGAAAAACAACTTTAACCTTGTCTTGGATGATCTAGAGAATAGAAGAAATCAATACAAAGATAGATGTGAAGGCACTCTATCTGAGATTCTTGAGAATATTCAAAATGAATCAAATCAGACATTACAGAAGACTAAGAGTCAGAGTGAAGATTTCTTAAAGCTTGTTAATAAAACTATAAGTGATAGTGAAGAAACCTATCATTTACTCTTAGAGACAACTCATGGAAAGATTAAAGAGGCAGAAGACTCTTTAAGTGATCTTCGCTCTAAGATAAGTGAGAGTGAAGCTATGCTTTCAGCAAAGCTAGAGAATGTCACTGAGATAAAAGAAGAGATTTGGAATCTTCAAGCGGAAGAGAAGAACCTTCAAGATACAATCGATGGACTCAAGGATGACAAAGCCAAGCTACAAGATGAAAACAAGGAAGCAAAGAGTCAAAGACTTAGCGAAGAAGCAAATCTTGTAAGACTGAAAGGTCAGCAAAATGTCTTGAGAGAAGAAAAAAAGAAGAACGAGCCAAAAGAACAGAAGAAACCACTCATTGAAGAAATGGATATTGTAATAGGCGACGAGGAAGAGGTAGACGTTTCTGATGATGATTGATTTGTTTGACGAGTTGAGAATTAATTATTACCTTTAATACAGATGCCCTTGGAGGGGCATTTGTTATGAGAAAGAATAAAAAAAATAAAAATAAAGGAACTAAAGCAATGGCTGAAGAAAAGAAAGAAGAAAAAGAAGTTAAAGATGAAGTGGCGACAAATGAAGATTTAGCTGTTGATGAAGAGAAAGAAAAAGAGGAAGAGGATACAACTCTTTCTGAAATAGATGAGCTAAATAATCATGTTAAAGAACTTGAAGAAACAATCCTCAAGATGAAGGAAGATGAGCTCCGCCGTGCTGCAGATACTGAGAACTATAAAAAGAGATTAAGAAGTGAAAAGGAAAATGCAGTTAAGTTCGCTAATGAATCATTAATTTCAGATCTCCTTGAGCCATTAGACAATTTCTCTAGAGCAATAGATGCTAGTGAGAAGACTGACGATATTGAAGCACTAAAGAAAGGTGTTGTAATGGTTAAAGATCATCTTTTCCAGGTTCTTAAGCAAAATTGGGGACTTGAGATGATTAATAGCAAAGTTGGCACTCCTTACGATCCTAATACTATGGAAGCCTATGGCGTTCAGGAGAAAGAAGGGATAAAAGAAGAGGAAGTTGCAGCAGAATGTGCAACAGGTTGGCTTCTGCATGGTAAGGTTTTAAGAACTGCTAAAGTTTTTGTAGCTAAACCAAAGAAATAATGGAATAAAATTTGACGATTTTTATTACCATTATTATTTTAGTTTCTGATGAGTAAAATCATCATTTTAATTTGATATTATATGGAGATTTAGAATATGGGAAAGATTATTGGTATTGACCTCGGAACAACAAATAGCTGCGTTGCAGTTATGGATGGAAACGAGCCAAGTGTTATTGCAAATAGTGAGGGAGATAGAACAACACCAAGTGTTGTTGCATTCAAGGGAGATGAGCGTCTTGTTGGTAAACCAGCAAAGAACCAGATGGTAACAAATCCTGAGAACACTATTTATTCTATTAAGAGATTTATGGGAAGAAAGTTCCACGAAGTAACCGAAGAGATAAAGATGGTTCCTTATAAGGTTGTTGCTGGAGCTAACGATGAAATTAAAGTAGATATTGAAGGAAAGCAGTATTCTCCACAGGAAATTTCTGCAATCATCCTTCAGAAGATGAAGAAAACAGCTGAGGATTTCCTTGGTGAAGAGATTAAGGAAGCTGTTATTACAGTTCCTGCTTACTTCAACGATGCTCAGCGTCAGGCAACAAAGGATGCTGGTAGAATCGCAGGTCTCGATGTAAAGAGAATTGTAAACGAACCAACAGCTGCTGCTCTTGCATATGGTTTTGGTAAGGATTCTTCTAAGGAAGAGAAGATTGCTGTCTACGACTTTGGTGGTGGTACATTTGATATTTCAATTCTTGAACTTGGAGACGGTGTCTTCGAAGTAAAGAGTACAAATGGTGATACACATCTTGGTGGTGATAACATCGACCAGGTAATTATTGATTGGCTTGTAAGTGACTTTAAGAAGGAGTATGGTATCGATCTTTCAACAGATAAGATGGCTCTTCAGAGACTTAAGGAAGCTTCTGAGCAGGCAAAGATTGTTCTCTCTTCTTCTACACAGACAACAATCAACTTACCATTCATCACAGCAGATGCTACAGGTCCAAAGCACTTACAGAAAGAGCTTACAAGAGCTAAGTTTGAGCAGATGATTGAACCACTTGTTGAAAAGACAAAGATTCCTTGCATGAATGCTCTTAAAGATGCTGGACTCAGCGCTTCTGATATTGATGAAGTTATCTTGGTTGGTGGTAGTACAAGAATTCCTATGGTACAGGAAGAAGTTAAGAAACTCTTCGGTAAGGAACCACATAAGGGTGTAAACCCAGATGAAGTTGTTGCAGTAGGTGCATCAATTCAGGGTGGTATTCTTAAGGGAGATGTTAAAGATGTTCTTCTTTTGGATGTCACACCTCTATCATTAGGTATTGAAACACTTGGTGGTGTTACAACAAAGCTTATTGAGAGAAATACTACTATTCCTACAAGAAAGAGTCAGATTTTCTCAACAGCAACAGATGGTCAGACAGCTGTATCTATTCACGTACTTCAGGGTGAAAGAGAGCTTGCTTCTCAGAACAGAACACTTGGTATGTTCAATCTTGAAGGTATCGCTCCAGCACCAAGAGGAGTACCACAGATTGAAGTAACATTCGATATCGATGCTAACGGTATTGTTCACGTATCTGCAAAGGATCTCGGAACAGGCAAGGAGCAGAAGATTAGAATTGAGTCTTCTTCTGGCTTAAGCGAAGCTGATATTGATAAGATGGTTAAGGAAGCTGAAGCTCATGCTGCAGATGATAAGAAGGTTAGAGAGACAATCGAAGCAAAGAATAATGCTGAAGCAACTGTTTATTCAACAGAGAAGGCTTTGAAGGATTATGGCGACAAGGTTTCTCCAAGCGAGAGAAGTGCTATCGAGAGTGCAGTTAAGGATCTTAAGGATACTTTAGCTAACGCTAATGCTAGTGCTGAAGAGATTAAGAGTAAGACTGAGAAAGTTCAGAGTGCATCAATGCAGCTTGGACAGAAGGTATATGAAGCTCAACAGGCAAACGCTGCTGGATCTAATGGTCAGGCTAATGGCCAGTATCAACAGAGCCAGGGTGGCCAGGAAGAGAATACATCTTCTTCAAACGGTAGTGATGATACAATGGATGCTTCCTTTGAAGAAGTAAAATAATAAATCTTTTTAGATGATTTAGGGGCAGCATGGAATACATGCTGCCTTATGGTGTAAAATAGGGGTAATATGGCAAAACGTGATTATTATGAAGTCCTTGGAGTTCAAAAAGGAGCTACTGAGGAAGAAATAAAGAAAGCATATAGAAAGATTGCTATGGCAAATCACCCTGATACACACCCAGGAGATGCACAAGCAGAAGAAAGATTCAAGGAAGCTAGTGAGGCTTACGAAGTTCTTTCTGATCCTAAAAAGAAGAGTGCATATGATCAGTATGGCTTTGCTGGTGTTGATGGTATGGGTGGTGCAGCAAGTGGCGGTTACCAGAATGTATACAGAGACTTCAGCGATCTTTTTGGAGGCTCAGGTGGATTCTCTGATATATTCTCATCTTTCTTTGGAGGTGGTTCATCATCTTCTCAAAGAAGAAATCCTAATGGCCCAAGACAGGGACAGTCTCTTCGTTATGATATTACAATAGATTTCAAAGAGGCCGCATTCGGATGCAAGAAAGAGATTTCTTTCTCCCATGATGATGTTTGTCCATCTTGTCATGGTACTGGTGGAACAGGAAAGCATGCTTGTCCAACTTGTGGTGGTAGTGGTCAAACAGTATCTGGTGGTGGTTTCTTCCAGATGTCACAACCATGTAGGGCATGTAGAGGTACAGGATATGTTGTAGACAATCCTTGTTCTGAGTGTCATGGTACAGGAACTATTAGAAAGAGCGAAAAGCTTAGTGTAACAATTCCTGCAGGAAGTGATGATGGTACAAGATTAACTCTCAGAGGAAAGGGAGATGCTGGAAGCAACGGCGGTCCAAATGGTGATTTGATTCTTGTAGTAAATGTTCGTCCTGATAAGTACTTTGTAAGAGATGGAAATGATGTTTATCTTCAAGTTCCAATCTCATTTGTTCAGGCTGCATTAGGTGATAGCATTCAGATCCCAACTATTGACGGTACCGATGTTATGGTTGATATCCCTGAGGGAACTCAAAATGGAAAGCTTTTGAGACTGAAAGGTAAGGGTGTACCTTCTCTTCGTGGTGGCTCAAGAGGTGATATGTATCTTAAGGTAGTTGTTGAAACTCCAAAGCGTCTTGGCATAAAAGAAAAGAAGATTATGAAAGAGCTTTATGATACAATGAGTCCAACTAAAAATCCAAAGCCAATGGCTTTTACAGAGAACTAAGAGGTATAAATGGGCGAGAAGGTCTACGGTTATCATGCAATTGAGGAAGCCTTAAAGAAAGCTGGTATGGGTTCTACTCTCTATCTTCAGAGAAATGGCGGAGAGAGAATTCAAGATTTAGAGCGCAAAGCAATTCTAACTGGAAAGGTTGCTGTAAAGAAGCTTAGTAAAGATGAACTTTCCTCTATGATGATAGGAGTTGATTTAAGAGGAGCTCTTTTGGATTTAGGTGGTCCGAGACGTGGAGCTTCAAGATTAATTGAAACTACAGTCGATGAGTTTTGTTCTTCTTTAAAAGAAGATGATGGTGCTCTAGTTTTAATTCTTGATGGTATTACAGATCCTCATAACTTAGGAGCAATCTTGCGTTCAGCAGATCAGTTTGGCGTAGATCTTGTCCTTATTCCAGAGAGACGCTCAGTCCAGGCTAACGAGACCGTCGTAAAGGTTTCTTCAGGTGCAGCTCAGTACGTTCCAGTATCTGTAGTGACAAACCTTACTAGAGAGATAAAAACTCTCAAAGATAACGGCTTTTGGATTTATGGTGCAGATATGAATGGTTCTAGTTCTTATACAGAAAAATTTGCTTCTAGAACAGCCATTGTTATGGGAAGTGAAGGCGATGGAATATCGAATCTTGTTAGAAAGAATTGCGATTATATAACTTCAATTCCTATGCGAGGTCATATCGATAGCTTAAATGTATCGGTTGCAACTGGAATCTTGCTTTACGAATTTAGACGTAGTCATTAATTGATTGATAAAGAAAAATCTCCGTTTCCATAAGGATTCGGAGATTTCTTTTCATTGGTTAAAGAATTTGTTTCCTATATCATCTCTGTACCAAAGGGATGAAAAGTTTTTATCCTTTATTAGTTTATAAGCCTGCATATTGGCACCTTCTAAGCTTTGGGCTCGACCTACGACAGTTATGCATCTTCCACCATTAGTAAAGAAACGGCCATCAGGTGTCTTTTTTATTGCCCCGATAAAAACTAGTGGCTTATTTTCAGTATTCATTAGGAAAGCATTTGAAAGTCCTGTTATCTCTTTGCCAATGATAGGGTCCATAGGATAGCCATAAGAAGCCAATACTACAGCTACAGTTGAGAGATTATTTAGTTCTAGTTTGACGCTAGACAATCTATTTTCTTTCATAGCTACCATTATTTCGATGATATCTGTTTTAATGATTGGAACCATAGCTTGAGTTGCAGGGTCATTTAAACGAACATGATAGTCAACAAGTATTGGTCCATCTTTGGTGATAATTATGGAGAGGGTTAATACTCCACTATATGCAAGTCCTTCTTCCTTCAATCCTTTTAAAGTTGGCTCTACAATTTTAGTTTTAATCTCTTCTTTAATAGTGTCATTAATAGGAATTGGCGCAATAGCTCCCATACCGCCTGTAGGTGTTCCTTGGAAATGAGATACGTTTGTGTATTCATTAGCAAGAGGAAGAAGTAGGTATCCATTCTTATCTACAAACAGTGTTGCAGTTGCATGTAGTCCATCAATATGCTTCTCAAGAAGGATAGGGCCTTTCTGTAATAGCCCCTGTGCATAATTCAAGAGAGCATATTTATCTGATGATGACAGCATTATTCTAGATGGAGTAATTGTATTTGCTTTTATTGTGTAACGAGTATCTGGATGCTGGTCTAAGAAGGTTTCAAGACTATCTAAATCTTTAAAGACAGAGTTCTCTGGAACAGGGATATTATGTCGATGTGAAAATGAACGAGAGAAAGCTCTATCATCTTCTAGTTTTAAAGCTTCTTTACTTGCTCCGAAACAAGTAATTCCTCTTTCAGAAAGATATTCCTTAACTCCACTTAGAAGAGGAGCTTCTGTTCCAATAAATACACTTTCGATATTGTGTTCTTTTATAGCTCTATAAACTTCTTCCGGATTAGATGGATCTGTAGAATATAGATTTGTTGCTATGTCTTCTGTCCCAGGGTTGCCTGGAGCAACAAATAATTCCGAAATAAACGCACTTTGGCTAAGCCACCAGACTGCAGCATGGTCCTTGGCTCCTGAGCCTAATACAAGAATTCGCACTTTAACACCTCTAATAATATTCTACACTATCAGAAAAGCAAAAAGCAAAAAGAAAAGTTCTTTTATTGAAATATACAAAAAATGCATAAATTTACGAAATGCGAAAAATAAGTGCTCTGTTTATATTTGTGGTACTCAATATTATATAAAGAATTAGGGGAAAACTATAATTTCTTTTGAGTTTTCATTTCCATGTTTGTGTTTCTATAAATAGTTGAATTAATTATGGCTATTATAGTATTCTTAACCTACATCTTTTAAATTTGTATTAGAAGATTGAGAGAAGAATGAGTTCTAGAAAATATACGAAGGATTATCGCCTAGAGAATAAAAGCCAGAAAAATGGTAAGGTTGTTACAATCCCAGTATATAGGGGAGAGTTGTTCGGATTCGAAAAGAAAAAAGAAGAGATAGGGAAAGTAAAAAAGATTTTTTTTATTTTTACTATTGCTGAGTGGGTAATTTATTTTATTGCTCTGCTTCTTAATACAGATAAAGGCAGGGTTATGTATGTCTCTCTTCCTTTGATTGCTGTAGCTTTTCCTCTTCTTGGTCAGACAAACATTGTTCTAATGTTAAGAAAGAACAAGAGTGAGTACATAAGAAGCGAAAAGGATAAGATTACAGAAAAGCTTATTTCTTATGTCTTCGTTTCTTTTTTCTTTTCTCTGTGCTCTCTTTTAGGACATATTGTCTCATGGATAATGAGTGGAGAAAGTATCTTGGATGCAATTCTCTTAGTATTAACTCTTCTTCTTGTTGCTCTTTCATATTCTTTATTTGCTAAGAGAAAAGATTTAGCAATGAAGGTGGTTGGAGTGGCAAAACTTCCTGAAGAGGAAGAATAAAAGTAAATTTGCGTACGTTGTACGCTATTAATACCTCTAGGAGGAATTAGGAATGAAAAAAACTTTAGCTATTGTTCTTATGGTTCTCTGCACATTTAGTGTATTTGCTCAGGGCCAGACAGAAACAACTCCAGCAGTAAAACCTTCAACTACAACAACTACAACTCCAGCTCAGACAGAAGCTCCAGCAGTTGTTGCTAAGCCAACTACAGCTGTTTTTGCTACAGCTAGCTTTGGTATGAAGTTCTCTCCTTTCTTTGCTGCAACAGCATATGACCAGGACATCGTTGATGTTACACAGCTTAGTCTTCTTGCTGCAGACCGTGGTGGTGCTATTATTTATAATGGTATTAAAGGTGAGACTCACTCTTACAATGGAACAGACTATTTCTACCAGGGAGCAGGGGACGTTGAAGTTGTTCAGAATGCAGATGGAACAGTTGATTATAAGCTCACAATGAGAGATGACATCAAGTTCTCAGATGGAACACCTGCAACAATCGATGATGTTATCTTTGGTATCTATGTTCTTTCTGATCCTACATATGATGGTTCTAGCACACTCTATGCTCAGCCAATCATTGGTATGGATGAGTATTACAACTCAATGAAGAGTGCTGATTCTCTTATTCTTGCTGCAGGAAAAGATAATACAGACTATTCTCTTTGGACAAAAGAAACTCAGGACAAGTTCTGGGCTGATATGGACAAGGCTGGCGAAGCTTTTGCACAGGAAATTGTTGACTATGTAGTTGCTAACTATGCTGCAGACTATTCTCAGTCTTATCTTGGTGTTGATGCTTCTGCTGTTTATGCTGATCCAGCTCTCCAACTTAAACTTGGTATGATGCTTTGGGGATATGGCGATGCATGGAAAGAAGGTGCAACAGTTGCTGATTATTGGCAGGCAATTCTTGCTGCATATGATAATGATATTCTTGCTGCGACAGAAACAGAAACAGCTGGATCTACAATCTATCAGTGCTTAGCTAGTGTTTCTGGTAATGCTTACAACTATGGTATTTCAACAGGTGATGATGTTAAGTCAATCTCTGGTATTGAAAAGACAGGTAAGTATACAATGACAGTTCATATGTCATCATTTGATGCTACATCTATCTACAACATGGCATTTACAATTGTTCCTCTTCACTACTATGGTGATCCTTCTCTTTACAACGGTGTTGATTCCTTCGGCTTCAAGAAGGGTGATCTCTCTGGTGTAAGAAGTAAGACAACTCAGCCACTTGGTGCTGGTCCATATGTATTTGAGAGCTACCAGAATGGTGTTGTAACACTTAAGGCTAACCCATATTATTATCTTGGACAGCCTGATATTGATACACTCCTCTTCCAGGAATCTACTGATTCTGACTATGTACCTGGTATTGTTACAGGAACATTCGATATCGCAACTCCAAGTATCAACGATGCTACTGTTATGGCTATTAAAGATGCAAACTCTAATGGTGAACTTGTTGGTAACACACTTACAACATATCTTGTTGACTATCGTGGATATGGTTACCTTGGTATCAATGCTAACCTTGTTAGTGTTGGTGGCGAGAGTGGAAGTGATGCAAGTAAGGACCTCAGAAAGGCATTCATGACTCTCTTCTCTGTATACAGAGATACAGTTATCAATTCTTACTATGGTGACAGAGCTAGTGTTATTCAGTATCCAATCTCTAACACATCTTGGGCTGCTCCTCAGCCAACAGATGCTGGATATAAGATCGCTTACTCAACAGATGTTGATGGAAACGCTATCTACAGTTCTTCTATGAACGATGAACAGAAGTATGAAGCAGCTCTCAATGCAGCAATTGGCTACTTTAAGGCAGCTGGTTATACATGGGATGAAGCAACAGGAAAGTTCACAGCAGCTCCAGAAGGCGCTAAGATGGTTTATGAGATTCTTATCCCAGGTAGTGGTGAACAGGATCACCCAGCATATGGTATTGCTGTTAATGCTAGTGAAGCTCTATCTAAGATTGGTATTACTCTCCAGGTTAACGACTGTACTAGTACAACATGGAACAACGCTTTAGAGGCTAACACAGCTGAGATGTGGGTTGCTGCATGGCAGAGCACAGTAGACCCAGATATGTATCAGGTTTATCACTCTTCTAACGCTAATGGTCAGAATACAAACTCTAACCACTATCAGATTACAGATGATCAGCTCGATGAACTCATCATCGAAGGAAGAACAAGTTCTGATACAGATTTCAGAAAGGCTACTTACAAGGCAGCTATGGAAATCATCATGGACTGGGGTGTAGAGCTCCCAACATATCAGAGAAAGGATTGCACTGTTGTTTCTACAATTCGTATTAACACAGAAACAATGCCTAAAGATATGACTCCATATTGGGGATGGGATGCAGAGATTGATACTCTCGCAACAAACTAAGCGTCTTAGTTTTATATTAAGTGCCCTCACTTCGGTGGGGGTATTTTTATGTTAATTCTTTGTAATTTCTTTTATCATAAAGAATTAAAAAATAACATTTTTTCGGTTTTTGTACAAAAATGTTTGACCAATAACAAAATATAGAGTATTCTGAAACTTGACTCACGGACTTGATGAGCCCGCTTGTGTTTATGTGTAAAAATCAGATAGAAGGAGGACAAATAAGAAGTGTTAAAGTATACGCTTAAGAGAGTATTATACAGTATAGTTATTCTTTTCTTTGTAATGCTCATTGTCTACTCACTAATGTATAATATGCCTGGTAACTACTTAGAGACTAAGGCTAGAGAACTCGCATCTCGACCAGGTGCTGCAAAGAGTTATTCAGAATGGTTAGATGACTTAAATGCCCAATACGGTATGGACAAAGGTATTCTAAAAGGATATTTCATTTGGCTTGGTACTGCTTTGAGTGGCAATTGGGGCGATAGCTGGGCTTGGACTATTCCTGTTACAAAGGAATTTCACAATACTATATGGTATAGCTTTGCGCTTTCTTTAGTTTCATTCTTTGTTGAAATACTTGTTGCTATTCCTCTTGGAATACTTGCTGCAAAAAAGCAATATGGCTTTGCAGATTATTTTACAACTGTATTTGCTATGATAAGTATTTCTCTTCCTACATTCTTCCTAGCTACTCTTTTGAAGTATATATTCTCAGTTAAACTTGGTTGGTTTGACCTAATGGGTATGCAAGGTAGAAATTATCAAAATCTATCTCAGTTTGGTAAATTTTTAGATTTAGCTAAACACTTCTTCTTGCCAGCACTTACTCTTTCTATTATGTCAATTGGTAGTCTTATGAGATATACAAGAACAAATATGCTTGAAGTATTAAACTCAGACTACATTAGAACAGCGAGAGCTAAGGGTGTTCCTGAGAAGAAAGTTATTAATCATCATGCTTTTCGCAATACTCTTATCCCACTTGTAACAACACTTGGTGGATCTCTTCCTGGTCTTTTTTCTGGTGCTCTTATAACAGAAACATTATTTGGAATTAGAGGTATTGGATATGCCTCCTACAACTCAATGGTTCAAGGTGATATTCCTTTTGTAATGTTCTATTTAGCATTCATTTCTATTTTGACATTACTTGGAAATTTGATTACAGACCTTCTTTATGCAGTGGTTGATCCACGTGTAAGACTTAGTTAAGGAGAATTTAGATGGCTTCATATAATTTAAATGATGTTTTAAAGAAGAAAAAGATAAGTTCTCCAAAAGAGGCGCAGGAAAGACTTGACGATGTGTCACGCGTAAAGGTTTTGTCCCCAACACGTCAAGTTATAAAGAGATTCTTACGTAATAGATTAGCTGTTTTTGGCTTTGTTTCTGTTATTGTTCTCTTTGTTTTCTGTTTCTTGGGCCCTCTTTTTTACCCTTATGGCCAAAAACAGACTTTCTACAAATATGATATTATTAACACTCGTTTAGGTGTTGCAACTGAGAGTACTTCCTTTACTGGTTATGTTGTTGATAGCACTATTGATGTTGACACAAAAGCTAATAGCTATATGACAACAAATATTAAGACAATGCAGAGTAACTCTCTTTCCTCTTATATTTCTATAGCTGATGATGCAAATGCTTATGAAATTGATAGACTTGGGGAAGAGGTATATACACTTTCTCAGCGTAGTGCAGAAAAGGTTGCGTCATTTGGATCTAGCAGTGTTCAATATGCAACTTATGATGGAGTTTCTCGTTCTTTTTCATATCCTAATGGATTCTCTAGTGATGCTGGATTTGAAGATTTAGCAAAAACAAAATTGAAAGGAAATAGTGGAAAATTTACCTTCAATGACACTGAATACTCTTATAAAAAGACAGTTGGAAAGAGCTATTCAATTACTAAAAATGTTGAAGGTTTTGTTTACGAAAATGGAGCTCTTTCTTCTGATTTTGAGAAAAAAGCTGAGAATACAAAGCCAAATCAGATATTCTCTTTTGAAGAGAAAACCTACTTTATTTCTAATGATGGAGCTACAAGCAATGTCTACTCATTAGGAACAAAAAAGGTTGCTAAGATATTCACAACTTTTGTTATTGATCTCTTTGACTCATCAAAGAGTGTAACTGATGAATTTAGAAATAATGCTCTTCTTGCTGTTTATACTTCAGATACATTCTCTGCAAATGGAAAGGAATACCATTTTGTTAGAGATATGGACAGCGAAGTTGTTAGAATCTTTGATTCAGAAAATAATGAAGAGGGTGAGTTCTCAACATTTATTATCAGAAGAAACAATGGCGAAGATACTATTCCTTATATTGCTAAGCAAGAAATTGCAGAAGGAATACTAAAAATGCTTGATGAGAATAAGAGTGAAGCTTCATTTGATACAACTCTTCCTCAACAGACAGAAGATGGTAGGTTCGCTACCGATGAGAGTGGAAATACTATTCTTACCCCTACAGAGCTTAGAGTAAAGAAGACAGACAGAAGCTATGAGCTATGGGCAAACCAGATAACATACGTAATTGATCGTTATGCTTCCCCATCTTTGACACATATTCTTGGTACAGATGGAGATGGTTTTGATGTCTTCTCTCGTATTATGCATGGAGGAAGAGTATCGCTAATGGTAGGTTTTGTTGTTGTCCTAATAGAGTTAATTCTCGGCATTGTAATGGGAGGCTTAGCGGGTTACTATGGTGGTTGGGTTGATAATATCATCATGAGACTTGTTGATATCTTCTACTGTCTTCCAAGTATGCCTATTATGATTATTCTTGGTGGTATTATGGATGCAATGAGAATGGATGTTTATAAGCGTCTATTCATCATGATGGCTGCCCTAGGTATTATGGGTTGGGCTGGAGTAGCTCGCTTAGTAAGAGGTCAAATTCTCTCATTCAGAGAGCAAGAATTTATGATTGCAACAGAAGCAACAGGTATTCGTGTAAAAGATAGAATCTTCAAGCACTTAATTCCAAACGTTATGCCTCAGCTTATCGTACTTGCAACAATGGGTATTGGTGGAACAATTTTGACAGAGAGTACATTGTCTTTCTTAGGACTCGGTGTTAAGCATCCTCTTGCAACATGGGGAACGATGATTAACAGTGTTTCTTCTGCGTCTGCAATGGCTCACTATCCATATATTTGGATTCCTGTTGGGTTATTAATTAGCTTTACAGTTATTTCATTTAACTTTGTGGGTGATGGCCTTAGAGATGCTTATGACCCTAAGGGAAAGAGGTAATACAAATGTCAGACCATTCATCATATATTTCTGGTAAAGAATCCAGACGAATCACAAAATTCAATAGAAGAGTAACAAAGAAGCTCGAAGAAGCGAGAGCTAATGCAAATAAAGATCCGAAACTATACACAACTGTGATGAAGAATCCAAATAACGTTGTCGAATTTGATAATGTTTGTACATTCTTCTTTTCTGAAGTTGGTACTGTCAAAGCAGTAGATGGTATTACCTTCGAAGTTCCTAAGAACTGTACAGTAGGTGTTGTAGGTGAAAGCGGATGCGGTAAGAGTGTTACTTCTCTTTCTTTAATGCAGCTTTTACAACGACCTTCTGGTCAAGTTGTCGGTGGTGAGATTCGCTTTAATAAGGGAGATGGGACAGCTTATAACATCGTAAATACCCCAAATTCTGTTATGGAAACTATTCGTGGTAACAGAATGAGTATGATCTTCCAAGAGCCAATGACAAGCTTAAACCCTGTTTTCCGTATTGGTGAGCAGGTTGATGAAGCTACTACTCTTCATAACCCTGAAATGAGTGAAGAAGAGGTTAAAAATAGAACTCTTGAGCTTTTAGAAATGGTTGGAATCGCTAATAAGGAGGGTGTATATAAGATGTATCCTCATGAACTTAGTGGCGGAATGAGACAGAGAGTAATGATTGCAATTGCTCTTGCTTGTAAGCCAGATTTAATAATTGCTGACGAACCAACAACTGCACTAGACGTAACTATTCAAGCTCAGATACTTGATTTGTTGGAGAGTTTAAAAAAGAAAATAGGTTCTTCTATCATGCTTATTACCCATGACCTTGGTGTTGTTGCTGGTATGGCAGACTATGTTGTTGTTATGTATGCAGGTCGTGTTATTGAAAAGGGTACTGCAGAAGATATTTTCCATCACCCAGCTCATCCATATACAATTGGTTTGATGAAATCAAAGCCAGTAGTTGGTAAGAAAGTAGATCATCTCTACAATATTCCTGGTAGTGTTCCTAACCCTGTAAACATGCCTAACTATTGTTACTTCAGAGATAGATGTGAACTTCAGTGTGATAAGTGTGCAGGAATCTATCCTCCATCAATTAAGATTAGTGATACTCATGTTGTTTCTTGTTATAGATTCTATGATGAGAAGAATGTTATTGAATATCCTAAGACTGTTAACCCAGAGGAGCTATAAAAATGGCAGAAGAAAAAATGAAAAACATACTAGATGGTGCAGAAAAAGATCCTGAAAACCTTCTTGTTGTAAAGAATTTGAAGAAATACTTCCCCATTAAGAGTAGCTTTTTCAAAATGGTTGTCGGCAATGTTAAGGCCGTAGATGGCGTATCTTTTAAAATTAAGAAAGGTACAACAATGGGTCTTGTTGGTGAAAGCGGATGTGGTAAGAGTACTATTGGAAGAACAATACTTCGTCTCCAAGATAAGACATCTGGAGAAGTATACTTTAATGGTAGAGAGCTCTTTTCTCTTTCTAAGGACGAACTAAGAAAGGAAAGACCAAATATTCAGATAATTTTCCAGGATCCTTATTCATCTCTTTCTCCACGTCTTCCTGTTGGTGAAATTATTGGAGAAGCTGTAAGAGAGCATAAAATTGTTCCTCCAGAAGAGTTTGATGATTACATTACACGTGTAATGGCTGCTTGTGGATTACCTGAGTATGCTAAAGCAAGATACCCACATGAATTCTCTGGTGGACAGCGACAACGTATTTGTATCGCACGTGCTCTTGCTCTAAACCCAGACTTTATCCTTTGTGATGAACCTGTCTCTGCTCTTGATGTATCAATTCAGGCTCAGATTATTAATCTTCTTAAGGATTTGCAGAGAGAGTTTGGATTGACATATTTATTTATCTCTCATGACCTTTCTGTTGTTGAGCATATTTCAGATACAGTTGGCGTTATGTACTTAGGTAATATGGTTGAGTTTGCCACAACAGATAAGCTATTTAGTAAACCTCTTCATCCATACACAGAGGCACTCTTCTCAGCTATCCCTGTTCCAGATCCAGATTTCCATATGGAGAGAATTATTCTCGAGGGTTCTATTCCTTCTCCTGCTAATCCTCCAAAGGGATGTAAGTTCCATACTCGTTGTAGAGAGTGCATGGAAATCTGTAAGTTTGTTGCTCCTGAGTTTAAAGAAGTTGAGAGCGAGCATTTCTGTGCATGCCATCTCTTTAATACAGATGAAGAGAACAAGAATGCCAAAAGATTAATGGAAAAACTCATTAAAGAAGAGAAAGAAAAAGAAGAACTAGAAAAAAATAAGAAGAACAAAAAGAAATGAGCATGTTCTCAAAAAAAAGAAAAGAAGAAGATGAAGATGACATGAGAAGCTTTGCCGACATGAACATTGAAGGGCTTCCATGGTATAGACCGAAACAAGATAGTGATAGTAAAGGTGAGAAACTTGATTTATCACCTAAGGAGTACAAGTACTTTATTCGTGGTGTTTTAAAGGCTGCGTTTCTTGTTGGAACTATCTTTATCGGCGCATATTTTCTTTTTATTTTCTTCTTAGATTTTGTTGTTTTTAAGAATTAAAATTGGGAGCCTAAGTTGCTCCCTTTCTTAATTGTAGAGTGTAGAAAAGGCATCTATGTAGTCTTTCTTTTCTTTTGCAAGGCTAATCAAATTCTTGCATTTAGCTGCGCCCTTGAGGCCTTTGCAGTATGCTAGTGCATGTTTTCTCATAGCTCTTGAGGCAACATCCTCTCCATAATATTTGACAAAAATATCATAATGATTAAGGGCACATTCTATTCTTTCTTCTAGAGAAGGAAGCGTGTACTCTCCATTTTCTATGTAGTCTTTAGTCTCTTTAAAGATGAATGGATTGCCAATAGCTCCACGAGCAAACATAACACCATCCATGCCATAGTTAGTGATGATATCTAATGCATCTTCAGGCGAGAAGATGTCGCCAGATGCATAGAGAAGTATATTCTCTCCCTTAAAGTAATCAGAAAGATTTTTAAAAGCATTTCTATCAGCTTTCCCTTCATATCCTTGAGAACGAGTTCTTGCATGAAGTGTTAAAGCCGAGGCTCCACCAAGAACAGCTTCTTCAGCAAATTCAAGGTAATTAATTGAGTCATTATCCCAGCCTAGGCGAAACTTCACCGAAATTGGAATGTTGAGATTATCTTTCAATACCTTCACAATCTCTCTAATTTTTTTAGGTTCTTTCATTAGTGCAGAACCGCTTCCTGTTTTAACAACTTTAGGGACTGGACAGCCACAGTTGATATCTATTTTTTCAATTTTATTTGCTTTTAAAACATCGATTGCTCTTAAAAAGGGATCAGGTGATGAACCGAAAAGCTGTACAATATAATTCTTTTCTTTATCACTTTTGTCCATTAAATCTATTGTTTTTATACTATCACGGCTAAGTCCTTCTGCGCTTACCATTTCGCTTACAGTGGCTTCTGCACCATAAGAGACACATATTTCTCTAAAAGCTTTATCTGTATATCCAGCAAGTGGTGCTAGAACAAATCTTGGATTATCCATTCTTTGAGAATATCAAAGTAAAGGATAAAGAGACAGTCTTTTCAATTGAAAAATGGTTTTCTACGTGGTAACTTTTGAGGTATGAAAAAAAAATTAATGCACGAAGATGATAGTGCTTATGTATATGCTATAAAAAATCCATCATATAATGACATTTGCCTTGGTGCTTGGGATAGTGTTATTTATGCAGGAACTCCCGTTGTTTATGATACTAAGTTTGGCTTGGACCTAGGCATTGTTATTGGACCAGCTCCAACATTTGGTGCTGATTATACTCCGGGTTCTTCTTCTCCTCGAGGAGCTTGTCTCCATTTTGGAAAGGAAGATGAAAGTTGTGTAGGCGAGGAGAATGAACATCAGTGCTTATCTTGCTTTGGTTGCCAATGTGGCCGTGAAGCTAAGAAAACAACAGTAGATGGCGATGTGCTTTGGATTGATCACTTGGCAACTCCAGCAGAAATGGCAAAGTATGAAGAGAATAAAAGTCAAGAAGATACAGCTCTAGAAGTTTGTCGAGAGAAGATATTGAAACATAAGCTAGGAATGAAGTTAATTTCAGCTCATTTCTTACTTGGAGAGAGCAAGGTAATCTTCTTCTTCACTGCAGAAGAAAGGGTAGACTTCAGAGAGCTTGTTAAGGATCTTGTTGCTGTCTTTAGAATGCGTATTGAATTACGTCAAATCGGCGTAAGAGATGAATCAAGGCTTATTGGTGGGCTATCTGTTTGCGGTAGGGATTATTGCTGTCATGCTATGAATAGGGAGATGGAGCCTGTTACGATAAAGATGGCTAAAGAGCAAAACCTTTCTCTTAATTCTGCAAAGATTAGTGGGCCATGTGGACGTCTCTTATGCTGTTTGGCATATGAATATGAATATTACATGGAAGAAAAGGCCGGAGTTCCTCCAGAAGGGACAAAACTAAAGATAGATCATGATATTTGGAGAGTTAGTGAGATAAATATTTTATCGAGAAAACTCACATGTATGACAATGGATGGAAGACAAATATTCATCCCATTTGATGAAGTTTATTTTGATGGTGAAACAGGATTTTGGGAAGTCTATCAAGACTATCAAGATGAGCTCTTTAGTGAAGACTGATTTTTTACAATTTCTTTTATGAAAGTAAGATATATCTGTTGACCCAAATTATCTATTATGATAATTTCGTTAATTGTCGTTACATGACAGATATGTTTATTTTGACTTTTTGTTAACGTTTGGAGGAAATATAATGTCTAACAAGTCCGTAGAGAAGAGAGATCGTCAGAACGCTAAGCGTCGTCTTAGAAACCGCGCAGCTAAGAGTACTTGCCGTACAGCAGTTAAAAAGTTTAATGCAGCTGTAGTTGCAGGTGATAAAGAAGCTGCTAAAGAGGCATTAGCTCTTTCTGCAAAACTTCTTGATTCTGCAGCAAGCAAGGGTGTAATTCATAAGAATACAGCTAGCAGAAAAAAGAGTAGAATGGCACAGGCATTTGCTAAATTAGCATAACCAAAATTACTTTGGAGAATAAAAATGCAAGAGAAACTTACAAAGGCTGCAATTATTGAAAACTTGCACAGCAAGCTTGGTTTCAATAGAGCTGAGATACATTTTATCATTGATGAGCTTTTTGAAGAGATCAAAGATGGTTTAAAAGATGGTCGTATTATAGAGCTTAGAGGCTTTGGTACTTTTGAAGTAAGAGTCAGAAAAGGTAGAGAGAAGGCACGAAATCCAAAGACTGGTGAGGTTGTTGCTGTCGATAGGCATGGTGTTGCTATCTTTAGACCTGGTAAGGAACTCAAGGATTTTGTTTGGGACCTTACAAGTGGCGTAGAAGAAGAATAATTACGGAGAGTTTTCTTTGAAAAAAAATAACTATCCAAGGAGCCTCGGAACACTTTGTTCTGAGGTTCTTGTTTTATTAGCATCCGCATTTGTATTAGCTGCTTCCTTTCCTGGCTTTTTGACAGCTAATGGTTTTGGCTTTTTAAGTTTAATTGCACTTATTCCTGTATTTGCTGTAATAAAGAATACCTCATGGAGATGTGTTTGGTTTTATGGCTTTATTTTTGGATTAATCTATTACTTTTTCTTTAATTATTGGCTCAAGGGATTCCATGCCCTTGCTATTGTAATAGCACCTGTAATTAAAGGTGGTGAGATGTTGTTGCTCTTTCTAGCATTGAAAGCCGTAGATGAGGCATTTCCAAAGAAAGGCTATATTTTTAAAGGCTTCGTATGGGCAAGCTATGCATACCTTGCTGAATCATGGTTTGCAGGATATCCATATGGCAATATTGTATATGCTCTATATCCTTACCCAATTACCTACCAGATAGCTGATATAACAGGAATATGGGGAATAATATACTTAATGATATTTCCTCAAGCCTTTTTATCCGATTGGATCTTAGCATTTGCCCATTCTGAGAAAGTAGATGCAAAAAGACGATTAAAGAGTAATGTTATTGAAATCTCTATTTATCTTATTCTCGTGCTTATCTCTCTCATCTATGGAGCAAATAGACTCTCTTATTGGGAAAATAGAGAGAGTGATGATACCATAAGAATTGCAACCATCCAGCACAATCATGACTCGTGGAAGGGCGGATACAGAACATATAGAAACAACTTTAATAACTTAAAGCGATATACAACAGAATCATTACAATATAATCCAGATTTAGTTGTTTGGTCTGAAACAGCTTTTGTTCCTTCTATTAGCTGGCATACAAAATACAGCGCAGAAGGTACCGTTTGGGAAGATATTCATGATTTAACTTTAGATTTTGTTGAGTACGCTGAATCTATCAAAGTTCCACTATTAACAGGTAACCCTAAGTCTGTTATTAAAGATGAAAGTAAGCCACCATATGATGAGGAAGGAAATAAAAATAGCGAAGAGTACAATACAGTTGTTCTCTTTAAAGATGGCAAAATAGAAGGGGAGTATGTAAAGCAGCACTTAGTGCCATTTACAGAACACTTTCCATACGAAAAACAATTGCCACTTTTATATAAGCTTCTAAAGTCTATGGATTATAACTGGTGGATTCCTGGTACAGAATCTACTGTATTTGATCTTAATGGAGTTAAATTCTCAACACCAATATGCTATGAGGATTCTTTCAGCTCTCTAGATGCTCTCTTTGTCAAAAACGGAGCAGATTTAATCATTAATATGACTAATGATAATTGGTCAAAGAAAGCATCCGCAGAGTGGCAACATGCCGAGATTGCTGCTTTTAGGTCTGTAGAAACAAGAAAGAGTATGGTTAGAGGAACAAATAGTGGAATTACATGTCTTATTCTTCCTACAGGTGAGATAGTTGACCCTATGGAGCCATTTACAATGGGCTACCATATATATGATGTTCCTGTATATAAAAGTGAAAATAATCCTAACACATTCTATGTAGAGCATATTGATTTATTTGTTCATATTTTTATTTGGATAAGCGTAGCTTCGCTTGTTTTCTTTGTAGTAAAGAAAGGATATGAAGTCTATTTAACAGTGAAAGAGAAGAAGAATAGATAAATTACTGAAACTAAGCATTGCCTATCTTATTTATGTAAGGTAGGCATTTTATTTGCACATAATACTAGAAAATAAACAAACTGTATGGAAACCTTTTTTTTAAAATGAGAAAATTATGAAATAATTGGTCCATAAAGTAGCCAAAACTTGAACTACGATATGTGTATGCTACCCTGAAAATGAACTTAGATCTTTTAAATTAAGGGGGAAATGATATGAAAAAGTTAATCATCATACTTTTTACCTTGTTGGTTGCTTTTGGTCTTTTTGCTCAGGGTAGCAATGAGCAGGTTTTCAATGAATTTTGGAATACACTAGAGACAGAGTATCCATACTTTAATGAGATAAACCTTAGTGAGTACAAAGAAGAAAACTTAGAGAAAGCGAGAAAAGCAAATAGTAAAGAAGAGTTAATGCTCATTTTACGTGGAATAGCTAATCGATACATGGCTTATGATTATATAGCTATATCTGAAAATCCTAGTTTAGATTCTAGTACAATTAAAGAACCAAGAGTGGACTATATCGGACAAAACAAAACAGTTGTTTTTACAATTTCTTCTCTTTCTCCATCTGTGTTTACTGAGAGCTTTATTGAAGATTCTTTAGATAGTGTTGAGGGAGAAATTGAGAATATTATTTTTGATTTTTCTAATTGTAAGAGTGGTCCAACTGATGATGAAATATACTCTTTTATTGCTCCATTTGGAGGTACTTGGGAATTCTCATATAGGACATATTTTAGAAGCCTAGATAAGGCAAAGAGATACTATAATGGCTATGAAATTGAGAGTATTAATACACTAGCTAGTGTTCCAGAAAAAGTTAAGAAGCTAAAGCTTGAAGCCTATTGTGACACAAAACAAAAGTTTGATTGCAATGGTGGATCATTAAAGAAAGAGATAAGAGATGCAAAAAGATGGATTTTAATTAGCGAAAATACTCTTTATGAAGCCGATCTGATTTCGTATTTTGCTTCACAATCTGGATGGGCTACTGTCGTGGGAACAAAGACGAATGGCAGTGGAATTGGACTCACAAAGATTAGAAAGAATCTAGCTAATTCTGGGATCATAATGTCTTATAACACAGCAATAGCAGAGAGAAAAGTTATTAGTGGAGGCACAGTTCCTAACGTTATTGCAAAGGATGGAAAAACAGCTTTTGCTACTTGCTTGGAGTTGATTGGGAATAAATAATTACCATTATTAGTTGTTTAGTTTGATTACAAGCCTTCCTTTTTCGAGGAGGGCTTTTATATTAAATTGATGTAAGGATGAGCTTTTGTGATGTTTTTTTCTATTTTTGGTGTTATAACAGTTATCTCTAAATGAGATAAAATATGAAAACAGCTAGTTTAATTGTTATTGGAACAGAGCTAACACGTGGAATTATTGAAGATAAGCATACATCTGTTGTTGCTAAAGAATTAACACATATGGGCTTACATTTTTCAGAGTCAATTCTTTGTCCTGACGATGGTACAATTAAGGAGACACTACATTATCTTCTTCCACATAATGATATAATTATCGTTACTGGGGGATTAGGCCCTACAAGTGACGATATGACAAGAGCGTCCATTGCCGAAGAAGCAGGAGTTAAGCTTGAAAAAAACGAGAAAGCATGGAGTTTTCTACTAAATAAACTAGGAGAAAGAGCCTATGGCGCTAATGAAAAACAATCGCTTATTCCAAGAGGCTTTACCCTTATTGATAACCCCAATGGTACAGCTCCAGGCTTTTGGGGAATGATTAAGAATACGCTTGTTGTTTCGCTTCCTGGACCTCCTAGAGAGATGCGCCCGATGTTTTATTCATCTGTTATTCCTCTTTTTTCTTCCTTATTTGGCCTTGAGAGTGATGATAGGGATGAATATTCTTCATTTGTTCTAGCTGAAGCCAAACTCGAAGAAGAGACAAAAAAAGCCGATAGTTCTCTCGATTGGGGAACAAGATTCCAAGATTATAAAATATCCTTATATGTTTCAGGTAAGACTAAAGTTGAAAGAGATTATGCCATAAAAAAACTAGAAGAAATAGTTGGTCTACATCGCTTAGAAAAGGGTGATGTTTCATCCCTGTCACTTCTTGTTGAAGATTTAAAGACAAAGGGCTTAACTATCTCGTGTGCTGAAAGTTGCACAGGAGGACTTGCTGCTTCTCTTTTGACATCACTCCCTGGTTCTAGTAGTTATATGTTAGGTGGTGTTGTCTCTTATTCTCCCCTTGTAAAAGAGAATGTCTTAGGCATAAAAGAGAGAACTGTTGAGTCTTTAGGTGTTGTCTCAGAAGAGTGTGCTAAAGAGATGGCAGATGGCGTAAGAAGAATAATATCATCTGATTATAGTTTTTCAATTACTGGTGTTGCTGGCCCAGATAAAAGTGAGAATAAAGAGGTAGGTACTGTTTGTTTTGGTTTTAGTGGACTAAATAGAAAGAGTGAGACAGTTACTGTTTTTCTTCCTTCTTGGGGACGTGATAGCATTAGGCGACGCTCTGCTGTAATTGCTTTCATTCTTATGAGAGCCTTCATTAATGGTGAGGATATAAGATCTATAGTTGATACATGGAAGGTTTTTTAACATGGTTTATTCACAAAAAGATGTAAACCTACACACTCATACTCTTTTTTCTCATCATGGAAGTGGAATGCCTCTTGATTATGTTGGAAAAGCAAGAGAAGCAGGATTGAAGGTGTTAGGTTTTAGTGAGCATCTACCTCTTCCTTACTATTTTCCATTTGATAGAATGGAAAATAATGAAGTGACTGAGTACAAAGAAAGTGTTAGGGCAATAAAAGACGAAAAGGTCATAGTATTACTTGGTGGAGAATGTGATTGGAATAAAAGCCTTTATTCATACTATAAGGATGAATTCTTATCACGACTTAACTTTGATTATCTTATAGGTTCTGTTCATTATGTAAAAGGAAAGGATGGAAACTTTGAATATGCAGGAAGTAAAGACGCAAAGGACTTTGATCTAAAGAGCTATGTTGATATGTATTGCTCTCTTCTTTCGTCACATCTCTTCTTATATGGTTGTCACCCTGATTTGTTTGTTTCGTCTTTTTCTTCTTGGAATAAGGATTTAGAGGCTGCTTCTCGTGATATTATAGCATGTGCTAAAGAAAACGATATGCCATTAGAGATTAATGGAAATGGTTTTTGTAAGCCTCTCGTTATGCGTGAAGGGAAAGAGGAGTACCTCTATCCTAAGAAAGAATTTTGGATGATGGCTAAAAATGAAGGCATAAAGACAGTAACGGCATCAGATGCCCATATGCCTAATAGAGTATATGGCTATGATAAAGCTTTACTTTTTGCCTCCTCCCTCTCTATAACATTCTCTGAATATGAAATAGATGAAGAGAAGAGGACAATTAAGATTATTTAATTTGTCGATGTTGATTTAACTGAGCTTATCTTTACTAAGTAGCAAACGTAAGAGAAACCAATCATCAATGCCGCAACTAAAGCTGTTAGGAATAGCTCAAGTGGTGTTTCTATTGTCTCAGATATAGAAAAAACATCGCTTACAATAGAAAGAGTTACAGCTCCATGAGTACTGTTTGTCAAAGCATCTTGCAAGTCTAAAAATAGGTAGAGAGCAACTCCACATACTAAGACGCTCAAAGGGGGTTTACATGTAGTGCATAGAGAAGAGCACAATAGTCCGATTGCATATGCAAAAACAAAATAGACTAGATACCTAATGAGCAAAAATAAAAATGAAGGTTCGCTCATTTGAACTAAGAACTCTTTCGATATTAGCATTACAACACCAAGTACTATTGTTCCCAATACAATTGTTGAGAGACTTACTAATACTGTTTTCCAGAAAGCTTTAGTTCTTGTGCATCCAAATAGCATAAGAGACCTAATGTATTGTACTGAGAGTGCTCCAATGCAAATAAATGTGATAAAGAGCACAGAAGAGAGTAGTACAGGTGGTACAAATGTGTAGAAGATTTCAAGAGGGAAACTCTTGTCGATAATTCTGAAAATGAGAGGCAATAGAGCATAAGAGCTAATTAAGCAAATAGCTGCAGCTATAGCCGATGCAAGCGTCATATCTTTAAAAATAATTCTTTCTTTAATTTTCATAGTCGTTATCCTTAGTTAATTCAATGAAGTATTTCTGTAAATCTACAGGCGTAATTGAGAGACAATCAGAAGATTCTATCTTACCTTTCACAAGAACAACTCGTTTGCCAAGTCTGATGGTAGATGAGATAACCTTACATTCTTTAAGTGCTTTCTCTACATCTTCTTCTGTTCCACTGACAAGGAATAGATTTTCTAGCATCTTTTCTTTGTCGCCACTCTCGATAACTTTTCCATTGTTAATGATGATTACTTCATCAACTAGAGGTTCAATTTCATCGATTAAATGTGTTGCAATGATGAAACATCTGTCTGGTGAAAATGAAGCTAAAAGCTTCTCATAGAAGAGCTCTCTGTGATTAGCATCAAGGCCTAGAATAGGCTCATCAAAGAAAACAAACTTTGCGTATGATGATAGTGCCAAGATATCTTTAAAGATTGTTCTATAGCCAGTTGATAGCTTATCCCATTTTTTGTTTTCATTTAAATGGAACTCTTTACATAATTGCAGTGCTTTTTCTTTACTTCCTGCTTCCATGTCGTCCATAAGGGTTAAAATGTTCTTTATAGACATTGATGGGAACATGTTGTCTTCACTAGAAATAAAGATGTTTTTAAATAATTTTGAAGATGAAGTGAGCTTTTCTCCATCTAATGTAATTATGCCTTCGTCTTGAAATATTCTATTTCCAATAGTCTTTATTAATGTGCTCTTTCCTGCGCCATTACGACCAAATAATCCGACTATATGACCTGAAGAAAAAGAACATGTTACGCCATCTACGGCTTTTACCTTGCCATAGTGTTTAATGACATTGTTACAATCAAGCTTCATTGCTTTCCTCCTTGTTAATCATTTCAATAATTTCATCTTTCGATAAAGATAGCTTCTTAGCTTCCTTGATTAGAGGAGCTACATAGCTAGAACAGAAACTATTCTTTCTTTCCTCTGTAATTTTTTTCTTTGCATTTGCTTTGACAAACATTCCAATTCCCCGTTTCTTTTCTATTAAATCTTCTTGTAAGAGTATGTTCATTGCCTTTAAAACTGTTGCTGGATTTATGTGCAGAACAACACTAAGCTCAGTTGTAGAAGGGATTGCTGTCTCTTCTTTGTAGATTCCTAGAAAAATGTCATCTTTAAGTAGCTGTGCTAGTTGAAGATATATAGGACTATCTTCTGTAAAAGTGTAAATCATTCTTCTCCTTTGTTGGTTAGTTACTCAACTGACTAACTAAATAACACTTTATGATTTTAATGTCAATACTCTTTTACCTATGGACTATATTGTTGACAAAAATAGAATTGACTGTTTAAAATTCCACTATATATAAAAAGGGTAGATAGTTATCCCAATCAAAATTTTTTCTTTTTATTAATATTTTGCATAATTCATACTTAATATAACTAAGAGGTACCGATGTCCTCAGACATTAAAGAAGATGTTGTGGAAGAAAAATCACAAGAAACAGAAGTAAAAAAGAAGGTTACAGTTAAAGTTCCAACTAAAAGAAGAGTTACGATTAAAAAGAGAGTAGAAGTTAAAGAAGAAGAGGCTAGTCCTAGCGAGAAAACTACTACAGATGATGTAACTACAGAAAAAGAGAATAAACCAACCAAAATAACAAAAAAGAGAGAGCATACTTCTCATCCTAGGGCGAAAAAACATAAAGAAGAGAGTAAAAGTGAAGAGCTTCCTCTCTTTCAAGAAACAATAGCTCCTTTAGAAAATGAAGAAGTCTCTGTTACAATCAATGAGGACAAAACAAACTCTGAAGAGAAAATAGAGCCAATTACAATCACAGAAGAGATTGTCCCGCTTCCTTCTTCTGAAGACGAGAAGAGAGAAGATGAGCCTTCTATTGACGAAGAAGGTGTTGCTAGCGAAAAAACAGAAGAAAGCACCACAGAGGAAGAGAAGAAGAGCGAGCAGAAGAAGGATAAATACTCTAGAGACGGAAGAAACAAGTTTAAGAATAAGAAAGAAAGGAGAGTCGTTGAGGAGATTCCTCCTGAGATAAACTTAGACGAAAATCCAGATGCTCCACAGCTTTTTATTTCTGTCCTTACTGCACTTCCTTTAGATGCAATAAGAAATAAGGCAAAAGAAGCAGGGCTAAGTGAAGATGTAATTCTTGATTGTAGAAAGCAAGAGTTGATTATAAGAATTCTTCGTCACCATTCATCTCTTGGTGGTGCCCTTATGGTTGAAGGCGTCCTTGAGACTCTTAATGAAGGTGGCTATGGCTACATCCGCTATTCTGTTAACAACTACCTTCCAGGCTCTGATGATGTATATATTTCAAGTTCAACAATTAAAAGTGTCGGCCTAAGAACTGGAGACACTGTTCTTGCTCAGATAAGAGCTCCAAGAGAAAATGAAAAGTACGCTTCTGTTGTAAGAGTATTAAAGGTAAATGGCGAAGAGCCTAAGATGGCAAAGCTTCGTGCTCCATTTGACTCTCTTACTCCTTTATTCCCAGATGAAAGACTTAATCTTGAAATCGTAGAAGAAGGAAAGAAATCTGATCTATCAACAAGAGTTGTCGATTTGTTCTGTCCAATTGGAAAAGGTCAACGTTCTTTGATTGTTGCACCACCAAGAACAGGTAAGACAGTCCTCATGCAGAAGATTGCTAATGCTATTACTTATAATCATCCTGAAGTTATATTGATGATTCTTCTTGTTGATGAAAGACCTGAAGAAGTAACAGACATGAAGCGAAATGTTAAGGCAGAGGTTGTTGCTTCAACATTTGACGAACAAGCTACACACCATGTACAGGTTGCAGAGATGGTAATAGAGAAGGCTAAGCGTCTTGTTGAATATAAGAAGGATGTAGTTATTCTACTTGACTCAATCACAAGACTTGCTCGTGCTTATAACCAGACAGTTCCAGCTTCTGGCAAGATTCTTTCTGGTGGTGTTGATTCTAATGCTCTACATAAGCCTAAGAGATTCTTTGGCGCTGCAAGAAATATTGAGAATGGCGGAAGCTTAACAATTATTTCAACAGCATTAATTGAAACAGGAAGCAGAATGGATGAAGTCATCTTTGAAGAATTCAAGGGCACAGGTAACAATGAAATTGTTCTTGATAGAAAGATGGCAGATAACAGAAAATTCCCTGCAATAAATATTAAGAAGAGTGGAACAAGAAGGGATGATCTTCTTCTTGATGAATCTGTTCTAGCTAGAGTTTTCTTACTTCGCTCATCCTTTGGTAATCTTGATGATATTGACATGTCTGTAGACATCATTGACAAAATGGCGAAAACGAACAACAATAAGGAGTTCCTGAACTCGATGAATACTCCAGTTCGGGGTTAAATTGAAATTCCTTGTCTGTGAAAGCAGACAAAGCATATAAGGAGAAAAAAATGAAAAAGGGAATCCACCCAAATTACGAGTTAAAGGAAATCCGTTGCTCATGTGGTAACGTAATTAAGACAAAGACAACTGCTAAGAGTCTCAACGTTGAAATCTGTTCAGCATGCCACCCATTCTTCACAGGCACACAGAAGCTTGTTGACACAACTGGAAGAGTTGAAAGATTCAATAAGAGATACGGAAGAACATCAAATAACTAATCTTCCTTACTTTTATAATACAGGCCGTAGAGCAATCTATGGTCTTTTTTTTATCGATAGATTTTTCAAGAAATTAATTTGCCTTTTTGGTTGCTAACTAAGATAATAATTAAAAAGGAGATAAATTTTTTGCAAGAGGTTACTGCTGCCCATAAACGAGAATTTGAAGAGGAACCAGAGATTATTATCAGCGTTCCTCAGCCAACAACAATTATTGGGAGTTTTTCAGATTATATAAGAGGTTGGAGTTTAATTTGCAACATTGAGGATGGACTTACTGTTGCAATTTCTCGTCGACAAGATACAACAGTTAGATTGTTAAATACAAGCAAACAAGATAAGAAAAAGTTTGTCGTCGCATCATCTAAATATCGCAGGGAAGATAAATGGGCAAACGCTGCTAAGGCAATTTTTAGTACATTAAACAAGCAGGGCTTAAAGATATGTGGATGCAACATAACGCTAGCGGGAAGGGGAGCTTCAACATCGAACTATAGCATATCTTCTGAAATATTTGCTGCTCTTCTTTTTGGTCTCAATAAGCTTTTTTCATTTTCTTTTGATACTAATAGACTATTCTCAATTGCATTAAGTGCATCTTCTTTTTTCCCATCCTCTTGTGTTAGATATCGTGATTTATGGGTGCTTTTTTTTGCAGAAAAAGACAAAGTTTATTTATTTGATGAAAAGAAACAAAATGCAAAGGGTATTTGTTATTCAATTAAACCTGAATTAAGTTACGTCTTTGACTCTTCTTTGCCATACTCTATTCTTACTCCTGAATATGATGAATTTAGGTCTATTCTTCCTGAACTTGTAGAGAAAATTAACGAAATCACTCCTAAAGGAGCGGAATTTAGAGATTTAACAGAGAAAGAGGTGAGATGCTACACATCATCTCTTCCAGATAGAACAAGACGTTTTATAACCTTCCTTTCTCTTTCAAACGAATATGCGAAAAGAGCCTTTGAAGCAATTAGCAGATCTGAAGGAGTTGCTCTAGGCAAAATTCTATCTCTTTCTCAAAGATCGGTAATCTTTAACGCAGAACTAACAAGCCCTGAACTTGATTGGATCTTCCGACGATGCCAGGAAAGTGTATCTGTAATAGGAATGTCTTCTATAGATATTGGCATCGCCTCTTCGTTTTTATGCATAGTTGACGAAAAAAGTGAGTTCCCTAATAATCAAAGAGTTGAAGAGTATGAGAGGATTTTTGGTTTTCATCCTGAAAAGAGGCCTTTTCATCCAGTTTCTTCTCTCTTCTCCAAATAAGGGTTATAAATGCACATTTTATTAGTTAATGATGACGGTTATAAGGCCGAGGGCATTAATACGCTTTTTAGCGTACTTACATCATTTGGTCATGATGTTTATATAATTGCACCACATACAGAACAGAGTGCAAAATCTCATGCAATGACAGTTATTGGCGATGTTACCATCTATAAACATGATGAACATCACTACTCATTGGAAGGAACTCCTGCTGATTGTGTAATAATTCCACTTCAGGCTGGGATATTGCCGTTTAAGCCGGATGTTGTTATTAGTGGTATAAACCATGGCTATAATCTCTCTTCTGATACTATCTATTCAGGAACATGTGGGGCAGCACGACAAGCCCAAATGTATGGGTATCCAGCAATAGCAATCTCTGCAAACAAAGACAATGACGGCAAATATGACTTTGTCTCTCCTTCAAAGTATTTAGCTACTAAGCTCGAAAACTTTGTTTCGATTTTGGATGGGGAGTCTTTTTTAAGCTTAAATTTTCCTCCTCATTGGAATGGTAGAGTTGAAAAAGCAAGTCTTGGTGTTATTGAATATAATGATGACTACAAGATAACAGAGGATGGCGACAAGCTCATCTTAAAATGTTCTGGATGCAAAACTCATTGGCTTAATAGAGACGATAAAAATCTCTATCCTGGCGATAATGAGTTATGTGAAAAGGCAATTGCAACTGCCACAATTATCAACATTCATCCATCCTATGATATAGGGAGAATGAATAAGCTCATTCTGTAATGGTAAGTTGTATTTAACCTTGACGCTCAAGAGTAGAAAGAATTACCTTACGTGTATAAGGAATATTAAAAATGGGTAGAATTGTCTATCTTGACAACAATGCTACGACCCAGATGGCAGATGAGGTCATACAGATTATGGCAGACAATGCCTCTCTCTATGGAAATGCCTCTAGTATGCACACTCTTGGACGTGATTCTATGAGTGGAATTACTTGGGCGAGAGAGATGGTTGCAGCACTTATAAATTCGGATCCCGGTGAGATTTATTTCAACTCCGGTGCCTCAGAGTCTAACAACACAGTCTTTAACATTTTTAGAGACCGTATTGATGAGAAGAACAAGCGAAATAGAATTCTTCTTTCGTCTGTTGAACATCCTGCTTCTATTGAAACAGCAAAATATCTCATCAAAAAAGGCTACAAAGTTGAGTTTGTTCCTGTTGATTCAATAGGAGAGCTAAGGCTAGATAAACTCTCAGAGATGATGGGGGATGATGTCTGTCTTCTTTCTGTAATGACAGGAAACAACGAGAGTGGAGTTATTCAGCCTGTAAAAGAAGCTGCTTCTATAGCACATAAATGGGGAGCTTATTTTCATACTGATGCAACTCAAGCCATTGGAAAGATTAAGGTCGATGTAAAAGACATTGATGCAGATTATCTATCTATGTCTGGTCATAAATTCTATGGTCCTAAGGGTGTTGGTGTCTTATATGCCAAGAAAGGTGTTCCATTCACTCCATTTGTGCATGGTGGACACCAAGAAAAGGGCTTAAGAGCTGGCACATACAACAACCAAGCTATCATCGGACTTGGAAAGGCTGCAGAGCTTGCAAGACTAAACTTGGACAAAGAGAGAGAAAAGCTTTGGACCCTCCGTGAGATGCTTAGAAAGGGTATTGAAGAAAGAATTCCTAATGTGGTTGTAAATGGAACAAATGATAAAAATAAGTGTCTTCCAGGAACACTTAATGTTTCTTTCCCATCAGCAGAAGGAGAATCTATTCTTCTTTACTTAGATTTAGAGGGCATTGAGGTTTCAACTGGTAGTGCGTGTGCATCAGGTTCTCTTGAACCAAGCTATGTCTTATTAGCTGCAGGATTAGATGTTGAGCTAGCTCATGGCTCAATTAGATTCTCACTAGGAAGGTACAATACTGAAGAGGATATTCGCTATACACTTGAGAAGTTACCTCCAATAATCGAAAGAATCAGAAAGATGAGCACAAGGAAGTAGAAAATGGCTAATAGTTTTATGGCCCAGTGGGTTTATACAGATACAGTAAAGGATCATTTCATGAATCCTAGAAACCTTTGGAAAGAAGGAGAAGACTTTGTTCCAGATGGAGTTGGCGAAGTTGGTTCTTTAGCTTGTGGAGACCAGATGAGAGTCGGCATAAAGGTTAAAGACAATAAGATTACAGACCTTAGATGGCTTACATATGGCTGTGCTAGTGCTATAGCATCTACATCTATGATGAGTGAAATGGCCATTGGTATGACACTTAAGGATGCTTATAACATTACGCCGAAGGCTATTATGGATAAGCTTGGTGGTCTTCCTGAGCATAAGTTCCATTGTTCTGTTCTCGGAGATAAGGCTCTTAGAGCTGCTATTGATGATTATTTAGAAAAGAATAACTTGCCTAATCCATACAAGAATAATACGGCAACTATCATCTGTGAGTGTAAAGGTGTTACTGATCAGATGATTGAAGACCTTGTTAAAGAGGACAAAGTTAAGAACCTTGATGATTTGATGAGGCTTACAGGTGCTGGAACAGGTTGTGGAAAATGCCGAGAAAAACTAAAGGCACAGATTGAAGAATCTATGCACATCTTAGGAAAGTAAATTGAGTAGCTACTATAAAGATACTATTAAGGACGCCCTTTACCCTAAAAAAAAGGGCGTTCTTGCTAAGAGCAATAAATATGTTGTTGCCACAACGCCTAAGCCTATGACAAAGGGGGAAATAAGGGCACTGAGGCTTTCCCTTAGTCTTTCTATCTCGCTATTTGCTTCTGCTTTTAATGTGTCGAACAAAACAGTTGAAGCATGGGAGTGTGGAACAAATAGTCCCTCTGGCGCAGCTTTAAGGCTAATGAGAATGGTAGAAAAAAACCCCGACATCTTGTTTGAATGCGGGGCATTAGAAGATAAGACAGCTCTACGATAGTAAGAAAGCTGAGCCACCAATGAATTCTCTTAAGATAGAGTCTGGTGGAACAAGCTCTGGTGAGATTGGGTTAATAAGCTCTAAAAATCCCATAAGTCTACGAGCTGTTGTATATGCTTTTCCCTCTTCGAGTGTTACTGATCTTAGCAGTGGCATGATATATGGATACAAAACACCAAGCTCATACTCAAGTGCGCTATTAATCATAACATCAGCATTATTTTGATAAGGGAAAAGTAAATTTTTCTCTTCTTCCTCGATATCTGACCACTCATTAATAACTTGGCTTGGCCTAATGTCACGTAGCCTACATTCTTTTACAATTCGTCTTATTAGACGATTGTCTCTTGTTGATATGCTAGACATAGTATCGAGATTAAGTTGCGTTAAAGCAGATACATATATTCTATATATCTCATTCTCATTTAATCCAGGTATTAGATTTTCATTGAGAGTCTGTACACCTTCAATAACGAGAATTGTATTCTCTTCCATTTTGGCTTTTTGAGTTCTAAATAGCCTCTTTTTATCATTATCGCTACTACTTAGTGTTACTTCTTTACCTTTTAATAGAGTTCTTACTTCTTCTTGGAGAAGGGTTACATCTACAAACGAGTTACCACCATCATCATTTTTTCTGTAGTCATCTAGACTAAGCATGATAGGGGAGTAGCCCTGAATTTTTAGTTCAGCACAGAGCTTAAGGCCACATGTTTTCTTTCCAGAGCAAGCAGGACCAGAAATAAAGGCAATCTTTACTCCTCCTTTTTCTTTTATAAGTTCTGCTACATGATAGAAAGATCTTCTTTGCAATGTTTCTGATAAAACAATTACCTCTCTTATTTTTCCGCTTGCTTCCTTTAAATTGAGAGAACCAAGACTATCAACATCAAGGATGCAAGCTTTACTTCTTGCATCTTCAAAGACACTAAAAAGTAGTGGATTATCTTGGAATGCCATCATTGAGTTCATTTGCCTAGATTGAGGGTATCTTAAAAGCATTCCTTCACCGTATTCCATTAAATCCCAAACAGAGAGAAGAGAAAGGGAAGGAAGAAGAGGTTCATAGTAGACGCTACGACAGTTACCTAATCTATTAAAGGTATAAGCACCATCATTACGTGATAAGAGCAGGTCTTTTGTTTCTTTTAGTCCTCTTTCATCTACATAGCTTAATGATTGCTTTGAACTTAAACGTTCAATGTCGACGATAAGATCATCATTAATTGCATCTTGCATTGCGTTTTTCAGCTTTTTAATATCGGCCTTAGCTTTATCTCTATAGTAAAAATAATATCCATCTCCAAGAGAGTGACCAGAAACTAAGGTCCTATCTGGGTAAACAATGCTTGAGGCATATGAGAGCAAAAAGCAAAGTGTTTTTCTATATACAGCTCGTCCATCCCTGCTATTTAGGTAAACAAGATCTATTACTGCATTTTCTTCTATTTCAGATTGGAGAGACCTTAATTCTCCATTTACAATTGCAGCAACAGGAGGGTTATCATAATATTTGTTTTTTTTCTGTTTCCCGAGTAGATAAACAATCTTGACTGAAGATTTTTCCATGAAGGTATCTGTTTTGACACCATTGAATAGAATAGTATTCTTTTCCATTTTGACCTCAAAAAAAGTATAAATGGAATTAGAGAAAAAAGCATTAACAATAGTCCAAGTAAATAAAAGACAGTATAATATATGGCTATGGTTATACTCATCATCGATTTAAAGAGTGGCATTATTGAAGAGAAAGAATGGAAAGAGAGTTACAACGGTCTGCGTTGTAGCCTTGCTTTGTACAAGGAGTTTGGCAAAGACGCTCTTGTTATGTCATCGATTGAGGCAGAATCATTTACTGAGGGTAGCATTAGTCCTTGGCATATTGTTTGGTATTCAGAGATAACCAAGAAAATGGAGTTTTGTGCTGTTAATTATCCACATGGCTATTCTTTGTATAAGATGGGAATTAGCGCCATTGTTATAATTGGAAGGGCAGAGAAATTAAAATACATTACGCTTTCTCTCTCTAAGCGAGAGATTCTTCCTATAGAGAATATGAGAGAGGCTGAAAGCAAGAGCTTTGAAGCTATTATTTCGCCTATATCTGAAATATCTATTTCTACTGGTGTTGCTGCCGATAAAGGCGTTTTGTTTGGCACTATTCAATATAGAGGAAAAAATTTTCCTGGCTCAGGACTTGGGCATGCCTTCTATTTGCATAATCTAAAGGCAATAGTACTTCCAAACTATCCAATAGCAAACCAAAGCTCTGAAGGGGAAAAGGCACCACAGAAGAATCCCGAAAAGAATAGATTCTTTAGAATGGTAAAAAACTATGGAGAGTACTCCTTCATCCCATATTCACTTCGTTTGGGATGGGCTCCTATAAAGAACTATCAAAAAAGATTTGATCCTAGACTATATAGCTTAGATGGACGCAGCATGGCTGAAAAGTTTGGCAACTATCCAGATGGCTGTATGGGCTGCCTTATCTCTTGCTCACGTAGAACAAAGAAGGGAGATTCTCTTCCTTCTTGGAAAGATATCTTGCTTCTTGGTCCCAATATTGTTCTATTTGATCCTTACAACATTTATGCATTGTACGACAGGTGCATACTATGGGGTTTAGATGTCGCAACTGTAGGCGCTATTATAAGCTACATTCTTTATTCTTCGGATGAAGAAAAAAGTAAGTATAACTTAGATTTTTCTATAACATCTTTGACTAGTTTTATTGATAGACTTGCGAGTGGAGCGCTTCTTTCCAAAGGATTAGAAGACCTTCCTAATGCCATTCAGGGTTTTGATCACCGTCCAATAAGCTACGATTTAAGAGGTGCTTTTAGTGAAGCTCTTCTATATTCTCAAGGATTAGAAATGACACTTCCTGCAACGCTATTCTTTCCTAAGAAAAGGGTTGATGAAAGATGTAGTAGCATTTTTGCTCTCTATGAAACTATATATACACTAGCGCTTCTCTCTCTTGGCCATCCTCCATTTCTATCTTCAATTATTTATTGGTCAAAAGTCCCTGAAGTTGCCTTTCATGTTCCTTGTGTTGCAAGGTTTTTCTGCCGTCACTTTAATGCCTTTGGTCACAAGAGTGATGAACTCTTAGTTAGAGGTTTAGAAATATATAATGCACTTAATCTTTCTTGGCATAGTTCTCCGTATTACTTCTCATTTTGTAGTGAATCTGCCTTTGATTCATCTACTGTCCCTATTAAGAAGCTCCAAGATTATTACGATGAGGAAAAGTTGCATTTATTGATAACAGTTAAGTCAATTAAAGAGAGAATGGCTAAAAAGGATGGCGTAAATAAGCCAAAGGTTGGACCGCTAGATGAACGTGGAAGTGCTACAGATCCTGGATTAAAATAGATTATGTTGTCTTTCTTCCTTATGGAAGGAATATGAGTGTGTCCTGAAAAGATTATGTCAACAGATGAAATCTCTTCTAGTGGAAAATGTCCGTGTGTTACTAATACCCTTTTGCCATATATTTCTTTTCTGTAGATAAGGGGAGGAAATGGCAATGAACCATATTCATAGAATCTATCACAGTTACCTCTACAACCCTCAATTGAGAAAAAGATAGGATCATAAGGGTCGGGAGTTAAGTCTCCACAAGAAATAATGCTTTCAGAAGAGAATTGTCTCTTTATTTCTCTTATTCTTCTCATAGCTTCTTTTGCACCATGCACATCTGAAATAATAAGTGTGTTCCTTTCCATACCTAACATGCTCATTTATGTGTTATATTAATACTGAAGGAGTTCGCTATGGAAGAATTATGGCTAAAAATGGATGATGGGAAAAAGTTGTTCTACAGAGTATGGAGAGCAGACAATACAAAAGCTACTCTACATATCAATCATGGTATGGCTGAGCATAGCTTGCGCTATGACTTTTTAGCACGTAAGCTAAATGAGATTGGTATTACTGTTTTTTGCCAAGATCATAGAGGCCATGGAAAAACAAAAGAGAGTAGAGAAGAAGTTGGCTGGTTCGCAGAAAAAAATGGTTGGCAGAGAATCTGTTCTGATTCATGGGCTTTAGACCAGCAAATAATGTCAGAGTACAAGGATGTTCCACACTTTATCTTTGGTCACTCTATGGGTTCTTTCTTAGCGAGAACAAATTTAGCTTTGCATAGCGAGGCTTATAGAGCTGCTATTATTATGGGTAGTGGAAAAAGCAAAGGTATAGTAAGCAAGATTGGTAGGAAAATTGCCATTCACAGAGCTAAAAAATATGGTAGTCAGCATAAAGATGAGTATCTAAATAATCTTGCCATTGGTTCCTATTTGAAGAAATTTGATTATAGAACAGAGGGCCTTGTTTGTTGGCTTAGCTCATTAGATGAAGAGAGAAGAAAGTATGAAGAAGATGAAGACTGTGGCTTTATCTGTTCATCGCAATTCTATGCAGACTTAATTGAGGGTTTAGAGACAGCTAATAACAAAGAATTAATAAGCAAAATAAGAAAAGATATTCCTATTCTTTTCCTTAGTGGTGATATGGATCCTGTAGGAAATTATGGTAAGGGAGTTATTAAAGCTAGCTCTCTCTATAAAGATGCAGGCATCAAAGATGTTAGAGTAAAGCTCTACAAAGAAGGAAGGCATGAAATCTTAAATGATAAGATGCGTTCTGAGGTTGTTAGTGATATAATTTCCTTCTTAGAGGAGTTTTATTGATGAAGAAGCCGCTTAAGCTTCACTTAAAAGATATTAAAAACTGGCTTATAGACTACCTTCGGGTAGTCTTTAGTGCGTTAAAGAAGATAGGTTCAGATAACATAAGTATTCTTGCTTCAGGTATGGTATATTCCACACTTATTGCAATTGTTCCGTGTATTACCTTTTTGCTGTTTTTTCTTTCAGCATTTGGAGCTTCAGAGGGTTTTTTACAAGATGTAGAGAGATGGTTAATTGAGACGTTTGGTACCTCTGAAGGGAAGTTTGTTCTTGAAAAACTTACTGAGTTTTCAAAGAATGCAATGTCTCTTGGAATAGCTGGCTTAGTATCTTTTATCATCACAGGTCTCCTCCTTGCCGGAAAGGTTGACTCTGTAATAAACAACATCTTCCGTACCCGTCCTTCGAGTGGCCTGATGAAGCGCTATGGCAAGATTTTTATTTTCTTGATTGTATTAACTGTAGTTATAGCACTCTCTCTTTCTCTTGCTTCTGCTATAAGAGAGAAAGCCTATTCTTTTATGGGGATAAAGCTTGATTTAGGAATAGCTGAAATATTAATGGATAGATGGGGGCGTTATGGCCTAATCTTTCTCCTCTTTTTCTTTTTGCTTTACTTTATTCCAAATGTAAGAGTTAACTTTTCTTCTGCTATAGCTGGGTCTATTCTCGGAACTGTCACTATGTCTCTTTTCTACTTAATCTTTACTAATCTCATAACAACAACAGTAAAGTATTCAGTAATATATGGTTCTCTTGCCGCTATTCTTTTAGTACTTCTTTTTTTATATGTAACGTGGTACATAATTATAATAGTTGCTGAAACAACATATATATATCAATTTAGGCCAGAAAATGGCGAAGAAAATGGCTTTCCTCTTACTCCCGAGAGAGAGTTAGAAGAGGGATTGAGAATTCTAAAGCAGATAGCAATTAGTTTTGAAAAAGGCGAGGGAGGGATAGACGGAAAGTTACTAAGCTCACGTAGCAGAGTTACCTATTATCGTACTGATGTCTATCTTAAGGTTTTTATAGAGAGTGGATTTATAAAAGAGGTCTCTTCTGCATCTTTCATACTCTCTAGACCTAGTGAAAAAATTATGCTATCTGATGTTGTAGAAGCGTTGTTCTCTAGAAAGAGAAAAAGTACAGATCCTTCGGTTACTCTCTTTTTGAATAAAGGACTTTCTGGGATAAAAGGTATTTCTATAAAGGATTATAAATGATGTACATTGATGATGAAGAATTAACTCTAGACATTAGCCAAGATTTGCCTGACCCAAATAGGAATATAGTAAAGAAATGGAGAAGTGATTCTTTGGAGATACGCCTTATCCAGAATGGAATACCTCTTGGCTTTAACTCTGTTATGTCAATTCCTTGGGCTATTGTTGGAATGAGAGATGGTAAGTATATTGCATCCATTTCTATTGAAAGAGAAGATTTGAGGATTGTATCTCATTTAACAGGCGAGTCCGTAAAGCTATTGGCAGAAGAGTATGGAATAAGAGGATACTTAACAAATCCAGTTCTCGTAATCTATCGTGATGGAGAAAAAGAAAGAGTTGGTGAAATAACCATCTCTCTTAAGCAAGATGACACAGAGGCTTATCTCTTAGAGGCTTTTCTTGATTCTTTTGATATACCAGACGACGAAATTGAAGAAATATGAGTCAAATAAATTGTGGAATAATTGGCTCGTCTGTTGCTGCTTTTAGACACTCGCATGCTTTGAGTTTAGACTGCCACTTTTCTCTTAAAGCAATCTATTCTGAAGATGAGAAGGCAAGTATTCTAACAGCTAAAAGACATAAAATTGAGATTATTACTAAAGACAGTGAATATCTATTAGAGAATGAAGATATTGACTTAGTAGTATTAGCACTCCCGACTTCACTTCATCTTTCATTTACTTTATATGCCCTTTCTTTTTCAAAGATTGTTGTCGTTGAAAGCCCGATTGTTAGATCTCTTGTAGAATGGGAAAAAATATATAATGCTATTAATGATGGTGCATTTGTCTTTAATGGCAATTGCTTTTTGTACTCTCCTTTATTAAGGAAGATAAGAGGTCAAAAAGGTGAGTTTTCTCTTTATCTGGGTTACGCTTCAATTGAGAGAGAAGAAGCTTTAATAATAGCCCTTGAAACGTTAACTTTTCTTTTTGGTGATGTCTTATCTGTTACTGATAAGAGTTCTGATGAATTGGGACTAAGCGCTTCTATAAACTGTGCTCTCTCTTCTGGAAGAATTAGAATTATTAAAGATAGTTTTGATAGAGGGCTAAGTTTTTCTTTTAATGGAAAAGAAGAAATAGTAGATGAAAGTTTCTATTCCTCTATAGTTTTTCTTTATTCTCATGTCTATTCAATTTTGGAAAATGGTGGTGATAATTTACAAGAGATTGAATGCTCTAGAATGGCGCTAAATACAATAGAAACTTTTTTTTCCTAACTTGCGTAATATACGCTTTTTTTCTATATTCGTAGTATAGAGGGGAAGACAAGAAGGCAAGGAGTATTGCTATGGTTGAGAGTGAATCACGCCTTTTAGATATGATGAGTTCTTCTAAGGGTAAGGTTAAAGAAAAGGAAGAAAGAGTCTTAAAATATCTACTAGAGCATGAAGATGAGATACAAAACCTTTCTATTGCTGACATTGCAGAAAAAGCAGATGTAAGTAAGGCCACTGTTGTTAGATTCTGTAAGTCACTTAACTTTAACGGATTAAAAGACTTCAAAGTATGGTATGAAGCAGGAAAAAGTGTTTCTTACGGTCCTGTTGTTGCTCTTAATGGGTCCGAAAGTGAAGAAGAGACTCTTTCTTTGTTAAAAGATGGTGCAATAAAGACTATCGATAAAACCCTCTCAGGAAAGAATGTTGAGATAATTTCAAGCATTATTGAGAACATAAAAAGGCATGAAAAAATTGCGATATTAGGGGAGGAAAATGGTCCTTTCCCTACAATACTAAAGAATAAAATTAATAGAGCTTTTCCTGAAAAAGAAATTATTACAAATACTGATAATTGTGATAGCATTCCATATGCCATTGTCTTCTCTTTAGAGGGAAATGACAGAAAGGCCATGGCAGCTCTCAGTTCTATTATTCTTGATGGCGGCTTGGTTGATGCTATTACTGCAAAGGAAGATTCTTTAATTGCTAAAGCATCTAGTAAAGCTCTTGTTGTTTCTGATGAGAATTTCCTAAAGAAAGATAGTCATCTCTTGGGCGAATTCTCTCTATACATGGTTATTAACTACATCGACACAATCTTAAGTTTGTAATGGATAAGAAGACTCTCGACTTTTATAACAACAATGCAGATAGATACTTTATCGAAACAAAGAGTACTTTTGTTGTTGATAGTCTAGAGAGTTTTCTTTCTTACATTCCTTATGGAGGTTATATTCTCGATTGCGGTTGTGGCAGTGGTCGAGATAGCCTCTATTTTTTAGAGCACGACTATAAAGTTGACAGTTTAGAAAAAAGCCATAATCTTGCTCAAAAAGCCTCTTTGTATATAGGTCAAAAAGTAATTGAAAAAGATTACTTACTCTTAGATAAAAGAGAAAAGTATGATGGAATTTGGGCACAAGCATCTCTATTGCATAACACAAAAGAAGACTTAGCCCTCTCTCTTAATGTTCTTACCAAGGCTCTCAAAAAGAATGGCTATTTCTATGCTTCGTTTCGTTATGGCGAAGATGAGAGGAGAGAAGGTGAGAGATGGTATATAAATATGACTGAAGAGAAAATAAAAAGTTACATTCCTTCTTCACTTGTTCTCATTAAAACTTGGCTTAGTAATGATGTTAGAGAAAACTACAACTACAGATGGATAAATTTCATCTTTCAAAAGGTCTGATTAATAATTTACTTCTGTAAGCCATTTATAAGCAGGGGATATATGTATAGTCCTTTCCTTTTCATAGTACTCTTTTTCTTCATGGTCTGTAATTATTAAAAGATTATTACATTTTGTAGCTTCAGATGCCAAAAGAAGACCTTTAATTTCTCGCTTTAATGTTTTTTCATTAGAAATATCATAAGAGACTTGGATAATTTGAATTACGGTTCTTCCTTTGCAAATAATGAAATCTGCTTCTCCTTTGTTTTCATCAAAGTAATAGATATCACATTCTTGAGGTTTAAAACGTCTGAGTAGTTCTATATATACAATCGTTTCTAATCTCCACCCCAAGTTTTCTCCTTCCATTGCATTTTCTCGATTGTTCATGAAGGCAACATCGACAGCATAGGCTTTTTCATCACGTATTCTGATTCGACTTTTAAATGAAAACTTGTGTAGGCTAGAAATTAAATAAGCGTTTTTTGCATAGCTTACGTAGTTTTCTGCTGTATGATCAGACCTTAGACCAAATTGATCCTTTAACTCGAGATAATTAATCTTTGAAGGGGCATTGTTTAAAAGGTGACTTACGATGTTTTCAAATGTTGTTTTGTAAGCAATCGAATATCTTTTTTCAATATCTTTTTTTACAATATTATCGACAAGCGTATTAACATATGTTTGTTTTCTTTTTTCGTTAATAAGTTCAGGCAGTCCTCCATCGTGCATATATGAGTCAAAAGCTACTCTTAATAATCCTTTTTCTTTTGTTGTGTTATGGAGAGTGCTTATTTTTTTGTATTCACAGTATTCATTGAAGGAAAAAGGGTAGAGTTCTGTTTTCATATGTCTACCTGTTAGATGGGTTGCTAACTCGCCACTAAGTAGTCTAGCATTTGAGCCTGTTATTAGAATATGCATACCATTGCGCAAAAGCCTATTTACAAATAAATACCACTCATCTATGTTTTGTATTTCATCAATAAAGAGATTTTCAAAATCTCCATATATTTTATATAAACTTTCAAGTACAAAATTTAAGTCGTCTGATTTTAAATTAGAAAGACGTTCATCATTAAAATTTATGTATGCAAACTTTAGGCCAGATTTCTTTATAATATTAAAACATAAAGATGATTTTCCACTTCTTCTGATTCCTATTATTACTTGTGCCATTGAACTTGTTAAATTTACAAGTTTTTCTTCTGGGCGAGAATAATAGTCACGATTTAAACTAATAAAAAATTCTTCTTTTTGATCAAAAAATAACTGACTCAATTATTTTTATATCCATAGTCCTAGAATATTGGATATTTTATTGATTGTAAACTTAGACTGCGATATTTTGCTGTTTTTAGGCATGCTAGACTGCGATATTTTTCTACTTTTAGTTATATCAGACTGCGATATTCTTCAATAAAAAATGGTCTACAAGGAATACCTATAGACCATCTATTTAGTCCCCCCTGGTGGACTTGAACCATCGACCAAAAGATTATGAGTCTTCTGCTCTAACCACTGAGCTAAAGGGGGATAGCTAAAGTAATCTAGCACAAATGGGCTAAATATTTCAACTACTACAGATATCTATTTTTCCTCTTCCTTTATTCTTTGAAATTGAAATAGAATAAATAGGTGGAGTGTCTATGAAAAAGCTATTTCTTCTTTTATTGGTTGTTTTAATTGGAATATCGAATGTATTTGCATCCAACTTGCATTTCGTTTTTGGTGATATGGCTCAGCATCCAGATATTCTCTATGGTTTTTTCCCTTCCTATGCTCTTCTGGGTGTTGGTTATGAATTACCTGAAATTATAGAAGGAAACAACACAGAGTTACGTGTCTTAGTTGGAGAGGGCTACTCTCAGCGTCTGATGTGGCTTGACGAAGAGAGTGGAAAGAATAACTTTGATGATGGCTCTTGGGAGAGTAGAGATGCACTAAGATTTAATGTTTGGATTAACGAGCTTTCTCTAAGATTCCTTCAAGGTTTTTTAAAGAGTCCTGTTGAAAACAAAGATTTATTAACTCTAACTTTGTTTTTAAATGGAAGATATGAGAAGTACAATAGTGGCTCATCTTTTGGTCCTTTTAACATAAAAGGAAACCTTACATCTATTGTTAGCGACGATTATAACAAAAAGATTTACCCTGAATTAAATGGAAAAGATAAGGCTCTTTTAGGTTTAGAGCTTGCTCTTTCTCTTAAGCTTGATTTGATGGAAGATACTCTTCATACAAATGATGGATTATGGGCAAGAGTTGACTATAAGTTAGGTCCAAAGTCTCTAAACTCAACTTTGTCAGGATACTCAGATTATTCATCTCTTACTTTTAATGTTGTTGGTGCTAAGACATTATATGAGTTAAAAAAGGAAAATAAGAGCATGTTCTCTATATCTCTTGTTGATAGGTTTAATTTTAACTATACAACAGGTAGTGCTGTTCCATCTTACGTCATTGGACCTGTATCTTTAGGTCGAAAAGTTAGAGGTTTTAATACCTATACATATCAAACAGAGTTTACAACTGTAAATAATTTAGATTTAAGATTTGTTGGGCCAGATGTTGGTATGGATAAAGTTGCTCCTAGACTTAATCTTTTTGTAGATGTTGGTTATGGTTGGGGTAATGTATTTAATACAAGTAGAAGTGAAGAAAATTTCCTTGCTTCTGTTGGTGCGCAGTTAGAGATGTCATTCTTCGATTTCATCGATCTTGGATATGAAGTTAACTATCTACTTGTTGATAGAGAAAAGTATACACAGAGCGGAAGAATAACAACTAACGTTACTTTCTTCTTAGATTTCTAAAGAAAAGGATATAAGTTTATATCTTTTGTCCATTTTTATTGTGATATAATTTAGCTTTGGTAAGGTAGTTAACTATCTGTGCTTTTATAAGGGAAAGGGGATGCTCAAGATATCTATTTGTGATGATGATGCTATAGAACGAAAAAAGATTTTCGATAATCTTAAAGTCTATATGGCACAGCACCCTGAACTTTATATTGAAAGCAGTGTCTTTTCTTCTGCTTTTGACACATTAGAGTCCTTTGAAAAAACAGGTGGCTCAGATATTCTTCTATTAGATATTTGTATGCCGGGGATGTTAGGAACTGAGCTAGCTCATGAAATAACTAACCTTAGCCCTAGTGTAGATATTATCTTTCTTACTACTAGTTCTGATTATGCAGTAGATGCATTTTCTCTGCATGTTGCAGATTATATTCAAAAACCATTTACTCAAGAAAGATTTAATGCTTCCTTAGATAGAGTTATTTCTTCTAGAAAGAGTAAAGCTTGGATTCTTGTTTCTTCTGAAGGAAAAATTCATCGTATAGCTATAGAAGAAATTTTATATGTAGAAACAAGAGATAAGCGCAGAGTCTTCTTCTTATCATCTGGAAAAAGCTTGGTTACATGGCTATCGTTTGAAGAAATCAAGGAAAGTCTCTTGGGCTATAGTAGCTTTGTGACATGTGGCGCCTCTTTTATTATAAATTTAAGCCATGCTTCCAATTTTACAGGGGTAAATTTGATTATGGAAAATGGCTCAATTATCCCTGTGCCACGACGATTGCGCTCTCAAATTAAAGAAGAGTTCTTTTCATACTACATAAATGAGGCAAAGCGATGATAAGAGTTATCGTAGTTACCTTCATTATTGTATTATCACTATTTGCTGTTCATCTATCTGCGGCATTATTAATGGAAGAGAGAAGATTTTCTTTGAAAAAAACAGCCTTCCTTTGGTGTCTAGCGGGAGTAGTGCTTTTTTTTGATTTAATACTGTGTTACAGCTTTTTACCTGAGTCAGCCAGACTTCCAGTTTCCTTGATGGTTTCTTATTTATATTATTGGGCAACGTTCATATATGCATCTGCAGATGGCTTTTGGAAAAAGTGTTATTTGTGGCTGTCCTATGGCTCTATCTTCTGTATTTCCTGGACTATTGCTACTTACGTATGTAGGTTCTTCTTTTTTAATATGCCAATGGCTACTATCTACATTATACGTAGTTTAATAAATATATTAATATGTTTGCCTCTTCTTTTCTTGTATAGAAAGTATGGCCGTCCATTAATAAAAGAGGTTAGTGGCTTTCGCTCCAAGAATTGGCGTTCAATGTGCGGCGTCTCCGTACTCTATTTCTTCGTTTTTGTTATTTTATTAACAAAAATAAAAATACAGCTGGAAATAGATTTAGATACACTAGTGCTTTTTTTACTAATTGTTCTTACATTTATTGCTGCAAATGTACTTTGTATTAGCAATATATACTATATGAAGAAAGAATCTAGGGATGAGCTTGTAAAGCAAAACATTGATTATTTGCTCTCCTATATAGAAAACGCAAGAAAAACAGAGGAAGAAAATCGTCGACTTAGACATGATATTCGTCACCATGATGAACAAATAGCTAGTATGGCAAGAGAAAATAATACGGAAGCTATTTTGAACTATCTTGGAGAAAAAAGGAAAGAGGATACATTTTCTCTTTACTCTCTTAATATTATGGTTAATTGTATTCTTTCATCTTATGCCCATAAGGCTAAAGAGGCCCAAATTGGATTTTTTGCCCAAGCAGATACTCCATCTGAGACAGAAATTGCTGACACTGACTTTGTTGCAATTTTGGCCAATCTTCTTGAGAATGCTCTTAATGCCTCAATTGAGATAATGACAACAGTACCCATTCAAACCTACATTAGAACTCTTGGCACTAAAACTGTAATTACTGTAAGTAATGGGTGTAAATCTAATCTAAAATTAGAGAATGGCTTGCCAGTTACTCGCTCTGTTGGCATAGACAGCATTATTTATTCTGCTAATCGATACAATGGAATAGTTAATTATAAGGTTGAAAACTCTATTTGTACTGTCTGTGTCATTCTCAACACAAACTAACCAATTTCGTAATTTTATTGACCAATTTCACCTTCACTGAAAATTTAAAAATTCACTATGTTATCATTCACTTATTTAAATAAGTGGGCACTATAGAGTGGATAAAAGAAAAAGCAGTTATATTTTCCAGAAAGACTCGGAGTTAATTGCTCCTGGGCAACATCTATTATACTTTCCTCTTGTTGTGGATTCTGTTAATGGTGATACTGTTATAGATGTTGATGGCAGAAGTTACATTGATTTTCTTTCAAGTGCATCTTCTCTGAATTTAGGTGGCGCGCATCCAACTATTAGCGAGGCTATTAAAAAACAAGTTGAAAAATGCACTCAATATTGTACTTGCTATTCTCTAAACCAACCTATGGTTGAATATGCAGAGAGACTTGCTTCTATATACCCAGGTAAAATTCCTAGCAAAATACTTTTTACTCTTTGCGGTTCTAGTGCCATAGATATGGCCTTTAATTTTGCTAAAGCATATACCAAACGCAATGAGATTATTAGTTTCAAAAATTCTTTTCATGGTAATACATATGCTTCTTCAAATATATCTGATATGGATAGGGGAAATTTTCCAATACTTAAAAACATTCATATTTTTAGTTATTTCTATGAAGATGATCCTGATATAAAAGATAATAACTACCTCGCTGAAATTGAAGAAGCCTTTAAAAATGGTCTTAACCCAAAAGATGTTGCTGCCGTCTTTATTGAACCAATACAGGGAGATGGTGGTTTAAGGCCAGCAAAAAAAGAGTTTATTCGGCAATTATATCTCTTATGTAAGAAGCATGGGATTCTCTTTATCTCGGACGAGGTTCAACAAGGTTTCTTTAGAAGCGGTTCTTGGTTTAGTATTGAACACTATAATGTAATTCCTGATGGAATTGTTTTGGGAAAGAGTCTTGGGGCAGGTTTGCCCCTAGGTGCTTTTATGGCAAGAAGTGAGATTATGGAGAGTCTCAATGCTGAGCTTTGTGCATCTACTATCGCTGGCTATCAGCTCGCATGTGCTACTGGTATTGCACAGTTCGATTACATGTGTTCAAAAGAATTTAAAAATATGCTGAAAAACAAGATTGAGCTTCTTTCATCACTTCAAAAAAATCTTGTCAGTAAAAGCAAAATGAAAGGAAGAATAAAAATAGTTGGTGAAGGCTTTTCATATGGCATTCAGATCTTTGATGAAGAAGGGAATAGAGACAGGCTTTCTGCCTTTAAAATTGCTTTTAGATGCTATGAAAAAGGTTTGTTACTTATTACTGTAGGTGGCAACACCCTTAGAATACAGCCTCCATTTTCGATTAGCATAGAGCATCTAAACAAAGGCTTTCAATTATTGGAAGATGCTATTTGTGATGTTAATTCTGGCTATGTCACAGATGAGATGCTCTATTTCTATAAAAGAAGATATCCAGAAATTAAGGATTATATCAAGGAGAATAAATAAATGGATTACTCATACCAAAGAAATGAGATAATCATTCGCAATAAGACTAGAGAATTCTTTGGCGTCGGTACAGTTGTAACTGCATCTTCGTACCTTGTGCTTGTTATAGACTTTATGCTCATCGGGTGGCTTCTAGGCGCGGATGCTGTTGCAGCAGCGGGGCTATGCGATAGTTTTATTGACTTAGCTGAGTTTCCTGGTTTTGTTATCTCATCTGGTGGGCCAATTCTTGCTTCAATTCTACTTGGAAAAAGGCAACATGATAGGGCTAATCAAGTATTCACTTTATCATTCATTTTAACGCTTATTGGTAGCCTTTTTTGTTGGATATTGCTTCCATTTTGTAATCTATGGGGTAGAGTTTTAACTAATAACGGACAAATTTCAGGCGAGGTATCTCGTTATGCTTTCTTTGTCCTATTATCATCTCCATTTGTTGGACTTGAGCTTGTTTTGTCTGAATTTGCTGTCTTAGATAATCATTCAAGTCTAGCTATGAAATCAATAGTAACAGCAAATATAGTGAATGTTATCTTAGATATAGTCTTCATGAAAGTGCTCTCGATGGGTGTTGCAGGTGCATCGCTAGCATCTCTAGTTGGCAATGCTATGGGAATAGTAGTATGTATGCCATATCTATTTTCAAAGAGTAGAACCTTCCATTTTTCTTTTGCATTTAAAGGATTAAAAAATGATTTAGTTGAACTCTTTAAATCTTGCACATCATTTGCAGTAGATAAGGTTAGTAGGATAATATCAGGTTTAATAGTTAACCTTCTATTAATGTATTTTACAGGCAATATTGGCGTTGCTCTCTATGCTCTTTACGGCAGATTAAAGTTCATTTTAAAGATATTTGCAGGTGGGGCTTTACAAACAATTTCTTCATTGGGAAGCATGCTCTATGGCGAAAGAGATTTTTTCGGCTTTAGAAAGATGACATCGCTTTTACTGAAGTACACTTATCTAATGGTTGCCATAATAGGAGTAGCATTGGTCCTTTTTTCTAAGCAATTTCTCCTTTCATATGGGATAGAACCATTAGATGGAACTGTTTTGGCATTCCGAATTATGCTTCTTAGTCTTCCTTTCTTTTGGCTTAATGATCTTCTTTCTCGCATTTATCCAAGTATTGAAAGACAAAACTTATCTGTTTTGTTGCTCTTTTTGCAAAACATGGTATTTAGAATATTTTTGCTCTTGATTGCTGCTTTTTTTATAACAAAAGTAAGCTTTGCTAGCCTTATCGTAGTAGCTATATGGTGCTTACTTGTTGAGTTCTTTTCTCTCTTATGCACTTTAATTTATGAGAAAAGACGATACAAGAATATAGCGATTCTCGATATGAAAAAATTTGTTGCACCAGAATGTCATACTTTTTCTATAAAAGGTAAAATTGAGGATGTAGATAATGTTCACCAAGAGATTGAAAGCTTTTGTAGTAAAAACGGAATTTCACGTAAGAAAGGAACTTTTTTAGCTCTTGCATTTGAAGAAGTTGTTTTATATATCATCAACCATAATAGTAAGATAGATACGATTGATATATGTCTATTTTTAGAGAATGGCAATATTGTTGTTCGCATAAGAGATAATGGTTCTCCCTTCAATCCACTTACCTTTGTTGATGAAGAAGATATTCTTCGATTAAACAATATTAATCTATTAGATAAGCTTACAAATCAAAAAGCATATACCCGAATTCTGAATATGAATAACACTGTCCTCTCTGTTAACTTAGAGGAGAGAAAAGATGAATGAATATGTTTTATTGCTCTCTCAAAAGTATCCTGCAATTGGAGAGCTAATTGAGAAGGGGGGAGGGACAACAATTAGTGATTATTTGAGGAAAATACGCCATTTTTCCCTTCCTTCTATCATGCCATCAAGTGATTTACTAGAAGAAGTACGTTCTTATTTCACGCCTTTCTTTGGCGACGAAAAAGCAGAGGAAGCTTCTCGTATTATTCAAGTTAATCGATGCCTATCGACATCTAATCATCATCACTTTGCATCTGAATTTATGACTGTCCAAGAGACTATTTTGTATGATTCTTGGTTAAGAATACATGGTGAAGAATCTTCTGTTGTTCCTTTTTTTGCCGCATCAAACGTTAATCTTACAAATACTGTTTATCCTAGAGGGATGCTAATATATGATACTTTATCTCCTCAAGAATCTTTTCGTCTTCCTTTATATCATTGGAAGCTAAAACGTCAATGTGTTGCTGCCTTATATGGTATTAATAATGAAATGATTAATAGAGCCAAAGAAAGAATAGGGAAAGAAGTATTACTAAAAACAATTTCTAAAGGTATGGGAGATACTCTACTTAATCTTTGTGATGAAGTTTTTTTATCTGATGATGTCTTAAAATATGATTCTCTCAAAGATCAAACAACTGTTGTTAATGCCTTACTTTCACAAAAGTATTTTTTAGATAGAGAGCCAATGTATTTGTGGATGCCTCTTGAAACTATTGCTTCTCGACTCTTTTTGAGGGATATACAATATGAGGATGGCATCTTGTATAATATTCTTTTTAATAAAGAGTTAAGGTCATTGCTATTAGCGAATCTTGACGGTGTTTCTGGTTGTTGGACAGATTGTGGGGGAGGTACACATTTCTTTTGGGCTTTAGATAGCTCTGCAATACTATTTCCCCTTCATCTAAAAGAAAAGAATGGAGAGTTAGTTTTAATTGGAGAAAACTCTTTAAGAGAAGAGGTTGTTATTTTTTTTCAACGAGAATCACTTGAAGAAAAAATAGATGAGGGTGTGTTGCTTCCTGGATTATTTTTATCTTTCTTAGAGATCTATTTTCTTCGTGACTTTTCTGTTTTTGGAGGATACTATCAACCAACATATTTAAAGAAGATGTCTGATGGTCTAGTAAAAAGTCTTAGAAAAATGAATGTGTTTGAGAAAGAGGCCTCTATTATTGAAAAGAAAACTAATTATTTAAGTTTGGGGCTAACATATTTGTTAAGAAGTAATAATGAACGAAATTATCCTGTTTCAACAGCCGAATTATTAGAAGAACCAATAAAGACTCAATTAGTAGATGAGAAGCTTAAAATAACAACTATTGAAGATTCACTTATGCTTTTGCATTAGGTTAACACAACCAATTTCGAAATCATTGAGTCCAAATATGCTATTAGATACTGCCTAAAATCTCTTTTATCATAAAATTGTTCATTACAAAGAAGAGGGTGCAATATGTTAATAAAAGAGTCTATAGATTTTTCTGGTATGGAAAAAGCATTGGATTTTATTGATGTTCAACTCGATAAAATACGATTGGAAAAAAAAGAAAAAACTAAGGCACGGTTACTTTGTGAGGAAGTTATGACTAGCCTCATTTCTCACAGCAATAAAGACGCAAAATATATGACTGTAAAAGTGCGTAGATGGCTAGGTGAAGTAATAGTTGAGATTTCAGTGCCGGGTAATTCTTATGATTTTTCTCGAAGTTTGGAGTTTGGCTCTGAAATTAATGTCGATGAAATGGATAATGATGTTGAAAATGCAATAAGAGGTATGATTATTCGCTCTTTTGCTTCTGATCTAAAATACCATAATCAAGCTAATACCAATTCTGTTCGTATGACAGTGGTTCGTTCTAATAAGAGACAGCTTTATTACACCCTAGGGGCATTGATAGCCGCAATTATAACAGGATTAATAATGAAAATTATTTGTCCTAGTGGTGTTACAGAGATTCTTAACTCTAACATCTTCTCGCCAATTAAGACTATGTTTATGAATAGCTTGAAGATGGTTGTTGCTCCTGTAGTTTTTTTCTCAATAATCTCAGCTTTTAGTCAATTTGGAAATCTATCTGAGATAGGAAAAATAGGTGGAAAGATTATTGCGTTATATCTCATTACGACAGTTATTGCTTCATTAGTTGGGATAGCCATTGGTATTTCTATAAAGATCTCTCCTCAAACCCTTATAGAGGGGGCTTCTACTGCTAGTAATGTAGTAGCGCAAAATGTTCATATATCGATAAAAGATATGGTTGTATCAATTATACCTAATAACTTCATTGCCCCTTTTTTTGAAAGTAATATGTTGCAACTCATTTTCCTTGCTATTCTTTGTGGAATAGCAACGAGCATGTTGGGCTCTAGAGCAAAATCTGTTAATAATTTCTTTTGCGGGGCTAATGATTTATTTTTGAAAATAACCACACTTTTAATAAAATTTATGCCCATTGCAGTGTTTTGTTCTATATTATCTCTTATTCTGACAACAGGAATAAATACTCTTTTACCTGTAATAAAGATTTGTGCACTATTTATTCTTGGCTTGATAGTAATGATGCTTTTTTATCTTTTGCTTCTTCTTGTTTTTGCAAGACTCAATCCAATTCCTTTTTTAAGAAAATATAGCTCAGTTATGCTTCAAGTTGCTAGCACTGCTTCGAGCAATGCTGCTCTTCCATTAAATATGAGTACATGTGAAAAGAAACTTGGGATTTCGCCTAGAGTGTACTCATTATCACTTCCTTTAGGTGCAACTATGAATATGGATGGAACATGTGTTTATCTTGGCGTAATTGCTCTCTCTTTGGCAAAACTCTATGGCATAGAGATTTCTCTATCAAGTCTATTGCCAATTGTAGCATCAATTGTCATGTTGTCTATTGGAGCTCCTGGTGTTTCAGGAGCTGGACTTGTCTGTCTCTCTGTTCTCCTTACACAACTTAATGTGCCAGTTGAAGCGATAGGCCTTGTTATGGGCATTGATCCTGTTTTAGGTATGCTTAGAACTATGAGTAATTGCCTGGGTGATGTAGTTGTTAGTGCTATCGTTGCAAAGAGTGAAAATTTGTTTGACGAAAGAGTATATATGAAATAGCAAAGAAATATAGGGGCTGTTTGTCGCAGCCCCTTATTTTATTTGCTAGATATAACTATTCCTCTAACAGCAACATATGGTATTACAGCTGAGCCATCAGTAATGTATTCTTTAGATATTGCTCTAATTTCTTTAACCATCTCTATCAAATTGCCATTAACCATTGTTTCACTAACAGCTCCTACAATCTTACCATTTTCGATAAGAAAACTGTTTTTAGCAACTCCAGAGAAATCTCCATTAATAGAAGGTTGTCCACCAGAAAAACCTCCAATTATTAAGCCTTTCTCTGTGTCCTCAATCATATCTTCTAATTGACTATCACCAGGAGTAATAACAAGATTAGAGCTTGTATTTTTTGTAGGCTTTCTTCCAGTTTTATTTGCCGTATATAGATTGATAATAAGGTTTTTTAAAATACCATTTTCAATAATTGGAACATCTTCTGTCTTAAAGCCGTCAGATGTTATAAGCTCTCCATCTACAATTCTCTCGTCAGAGGACTTAAGTGTAATAGTAAGCTTTTCATCAGCAACAACAGAACCTATTTTATCTTTCCAAATACTTGTGCCATTAAGAATAGATCTATTTGAAATATCTTCTAAAAGAAATGAGACAAAGTTGCCGAAACAACTTGGAGTAAAGATTAAGTCTCCTGTAAATTTTTCTTTTACGAAAGCTTTTTGGAGACTGTTGACAGAACTTTCCAAGTCACTCTTTATAGAACCAAGCTCAATAAAAGGCTTATCTAATTTCTTTGTTGTAAAGCCTGAGTAGTTCATTCCTGTTCCTTCGCCATTATCATGAGCAGAGAAACCAATATAGAAAGAGAAAGAGCCACCCGTAGTCTCTTCAGTTGTTCCATTAGAGTTTTTATAAAGGCTATTGTAGTGGATATGCTCTCCGACAGTATCCATTATGTGAACTAAAGGATAGTTCTCTTTTACTGTTAGAAGAAGTTCTTTAATGCGAGAAAAGAATAGTTCGTTAGATAAGTCAGTGTCACCTCTGTCGAGCTTTATGTCATCTTCCTTTTCTGCTATATCATATGCACTATCTTTATCAGATGAAGAGGCTGCATCTATTGCTTCTTTGATTGTTTTCTCAATTCCTTCTTCCGTTAGATCATTTCCAACCTTTGTTCCAACTCTTTCATCTAAAAAAACTGTAAGAGAGAAAATGGATGAAAAAACTGTTCTTAAAAGAGAAAACTCTCCATTTTGAGCTGTAAATTCTTCTTTTTTGTTATCAGAAATTGTATATGCAAATTTTATAACGTTTTCTTTTTTTAGTTTTTCTTCTATGGTCGTTGCTGTTTTATTTAATTCTTTCATCTTATTATCTCCCTCCAACCATAATGCGACATCTTAGGGCAGGGCCACCAAGACCAACAGGTATCATTTGCTTCTTTCCACACATTCCGGCAGCAGACCATTCTACTTTATCTGAGATCATATCTACAGTTTTAAGCATACTAAATGCAATGCCAGATACTGTTGTATCTAATATTGCTTTACCAAGCTTTCCCTTCTTTATCTCATAACCCATTGTTGTTCCAAACATGAATTCTCCAGTTAAATCTGCTTGTCCGTTATTTGTGTCAATAAAATAGTAACCATCATCGATGGAACTGATCATGTCTTCAAGTGTATCTTTACCAGGAAGAATTGCTGTATTACGCATTCTAATTATTGGCTCATCACTGTAACTCCAAGCTCTTGCATTACCTTGTGGCTTTACTCCGTAATGTTCTGCACTTTCTCTATTGTTCATATAGCCAACAAGAATACCATCTCTAATTAGAACAGCATCTTCAGCGACTATACCTTCATCATCAAGTGCGATAGGAAGTGGAACAGAATGTCCGAAAGCTGTGTGAGCAAAATCAACAAGATTAACAAGAGGGGAAGCCACCTCTTTGTTTAATAGACTTGAAGCAACGCTACCTCCTCTTACTAGGTCAGCTTCTACTGTGTGGCCGACTGCTTCATGTGCTAGCATTCCCGCAAGAAGACCTCCCAAGATTACAGTTTTTTCTCCTGCTTCAGCATAAATACCTTCTCGTTTTGCCATAAGGCGAAGATATAGATCATCAATGAGAGGAAATAGCCATCTAATGCCTGCAAAATAATTGTAGAGAGAACCTTTGCCTCCATATACATCTGTTAACCTAACAGGTTCTCCTCTATCGGTTGTTGCTGTCAGAGATACATAGATAAAACAACGTGGGTTGATAACATGGCCGTTAGAAGCACTTGATGTATAGATAATCTTATCTTGGCTATCTTCTTTATAGATGATAGAGCGTGAAGAAAGAGAAGGATATTTCTTTGCAATGTAAGAGTCGATCTCTTTAAGTCTATCTATTATCTCTTTTTGGGTGCAATCGATAATTTTTCTCTCAGTTTCAATATTAGACTTTTCTTCTTTTCTGAAAGGGCGAAAATTTCTTGGTTCCTTGCTATTTAAAAAAAGAGCATTATTTTTGGCTTCATTAAGTACCAGAGCTGCTCCCTCCTTTGAATAATCAATAGTTGAAGCAAAACCGTAGGAACCATTCTTGTAAACGAGCGCAGATACTCCTTTTGTCTCAGCTCTAACATTTGTAACAAGACTACCGTTTAATAATGCGGCAGCTCTTTGTCTGTTTTCTTGTCCTCTCAGGACAGTATCTGCATTATCAAGAAAGAGTGATGTGCTTTTTTTAAAGATATCTGTGAGCATTGATAACCTCCTATAGGTATGGGTTTGGGCTCTCTTCTTCTTTGTCGACGAAGAGGCCAAGCTTTTCAATTAAGCTTATTTTTTCTTCTTTTTCGTATTCGACGATATACAGAAGCTTAAACATAACTGCAGAATCTGAATAGATAACTTCTGTTTTAAAACCATTTGTTACAAGTGTTTTATACACTTTAGTTGCCGTTTTTAATTCTATCGGTGAAAGTGTTAAGCTGTACCAACCGCTTTTTTCTTTTTTTTCTGTTTCTTCTAGTTCAACTAGTGAGCCCTTTAGTAGATCAATTTCAATATCACTATCACCTATGCCCCAAAGCCCTAATTCATTTAGGACTTTTTTAGTTAAACCAAGCTCTCTGTCTTTTTCTGTTTTTGGTAAAGGACCTAAAACCTTAACAGAGGTACTGTTTTCTCCATTATTAAGCGCTAAGAGAGAATTAGGACTATATTTATCAGAAAATGCAATTTCTTCTTCATTCGTCCAATTATCGTGAATAGAGCTCTCTCCAAGCCAAAATGCAGTTTCAGCAGAGAGTGACGTAAGTAAAATAAAAAATGATAATAATAAAAAAATAATTTTTTTCACAACTGAAGTATAAAAGCCAAAAAAGCAAAAGTCCACACTACTATCTTATGTTGAATAAAGAGGTTCTCTCTGACATAATATTTTTATGAGTGGTAATAATAATCAGAATGCCCATTGGGCAGATATAATGGCAGATAAGATTATTCGTGAGAAGGGTGAGAAAGATAAGTATACCTGTGCTAGTGGTATTACTCCTTCTGGAACAGTTCATATTGGAAACTTTAGAGAAATAATTACAGTTGAACTTGTTGTAAGATGTCTTAGAGAGAGAGGAAAGAATGTTCGTTTTATCTACTCTTGGGATGATTATGATGTCTTTAGAAAAGTTCCTAAAAACATGCCAGAACCAGAGCTGCTAAAAGAATACTTACGTAAACCAATTACTCTTGTCCCAGATACAAAGCATAGAGCAGAGAACTATGCTAGAGGGAACGAGGTTGATGTTGAGCGTATTCTTCCTACCGTTGGTGTATTCCCTGAGTATTTGTATCAGGCAAATAACTATAGAACAAATAAGTATGCTGAAGATATTAAGACGGCTCTTGAACATAGAGATGAGATAAGAGCTATTCTTAATGAGTACAGAACAGAGCCTCTTGAAGAGAATTGGTGGCCTGTTTCTGTCTTCTCTTCTTTCACTGATAGAGATAATACAACTGTCCTTTCTTGGGATGGTGAGTATGGTTTGACATACAGAGATGATGAATTAAATAAAACAGAGACTATCGATATAAGAACAACACCTAATACAAAGTTGCCATGGCGTGTTGATTGGCCTATGAGATGGGTTAAGGAAGGTGTTGATTTTGAACCAGGTGGAAAGGATCACCTAACTGAAGGTGGTAGCTACGATACAGCTAAGAGCGTTGTTAAGGTATTTGGTGGCGAAGCTCCTGTCACAATGCGCTATGACTTTGTCAGACTAAAGGGAATGGGGGGAAAGATTTCTTCCTCTGGTGGTGAGGTTGCTGACTTATATGATGTTCTTGCAATCTATCCTCCTGAAATTGTTCGTTACCTCTTTGTTGGAACGAAGCCACAGAGTGAGTTTGCTATTTCATTTGATCTTGATGTATTAAAGATTTATGAAGACTATGACAATTGCGAAAGAATATACTTTGGTCTTCTTCCTGTAAAAGAACAGAGAAGAGAGAAAGAAAAGAGAATCTATGAGCTAAGCCAGGTTTCTGACAAGGCTATTCCGACAGAACCAGGCTATCAAATTCCTTTTAGACATCTATGTAATTATGTACAAATCTATTCAGGCGATACAGAGAAGGTATTAAGTAGACTTAGTGATGCAACAGAGAGTCAGAAAGAAAGACTTAGAGTTAGAATTGAATGTGCTAAGGCTTGGCTACGTGACTATGCTCCAGAAGAGTTTAAGTTCTCTCTTCAAACTGAAAATGATGCTCTTTATCTAGCTAATGAAAATGAAAGAAAGGCTATTAGAGATTTCTGTGGCTATGTTGAAAACTATTTAGACAAGATGGATGAGAGAGAATTCTCTAACTATATTTATCAAGCTGCAAGTGATAATGGATTGGAGAATGCAGATTTCTTCAGAGTTATCTATACAGTTCTTATTGGAAAAGAAAAGGGCCCTAAACTCGCTGGCTTTGTTAAAGCTTGTGGCTCAGAAACTATCGTTCCTATTCTAAAAAGATATTAAGCTCAAAGGCTTATAAAGAAGGGCAAAGTAGAAGAGATTTCCTCTATTTTGCCTTTTTCTTTTGGCATTTTGGACAGTAGACACTACTTCGTCCATTAATTCTAGTTGACTCAAGAATTGCTAAACAGGTGGGGCAGGTTGACCCAGCGTGTCCATATATTCTTATAAATGGGGTATTCTTATATTTCTTTCCTTTTCCTAGTAGGTATTCTTCTTTTGTTATGTTGTTTTTTTCAACAAAGAAGTAAAGCGTATCTTCAATTGTAGAAGAGAGAATAGCCCATTCGTTATCATTTAAAGCATTGCATTTTGTCTCTGGATTTATTTTCGCTTTATGGAGTATTTCATCTGAATATATATTGCCTATACCAGCAATAACTCCTTGGTCAAGGAGTGCTGTTTTTATAGCTACATTTTTGTTTTTAAGTTTGCTCTTTAAATAATCTGGTGTTATTTCATCTTTCAATGGTTCTAGACCAAGCTTTGTTACTCCTGTTGTTTCTTCGCTTTCTCCATTCTTAATAAGCCAAAACTTGCCAAAAGCTCTGCTGTCTATATAACGTAGTTCTGTATTGTTATCGAGAGAGATAATAACATGAGTATGTTTTTCTTTAGGATAGGTTTTGGGTGCTACTAAGAGACATCCTGTCATCCTTAAGTGGATAAAGATTTTATCTAGCGTATTTAATGTAATAATTAAAAACTTTCCTCTTCTTTCAACACTGACAATCTCTTTACTATTTAAATCGTTTAGAAAAGAGGAAAGGTCTGTAGCAATTATTTTAGATTTAAAGACTTCAACCGCCACTATAGTTCTATTTATAAGTTGTGGCGAAAGAACTCGTTTAACAGATTCTACTTCTGGTAGTTCCGGCATCTAAAATACCTTTAATTTTTAAAGACTTTATCTAGAATAATGGAGTTCTGACGCCACTTTTCTGCTGTTTTGACTTGCAAATCTAATCTGACAGTAGAAGATGGAAATATTAATTTAATCTCTTTCCTTGCTTCCGTTCCAATTCGCTTTATGTTGCTTCCGCCTTTACCAACGATGAAGCCTTTTTGACCATCTCTTTCTACGTTGATAAATGCTCTTATCCAAACTTCATTTTTTTCTTCGTCATATTCTAAGTCTGATACCTCAACATATATTACATGAGGCAATTCATCTGAAAGATTAGAGATTGTCTTTTCCCTGATTATTTCACTTATGCGGAACTCTAGATCTTGGTCAGTATATTGGCTTTCATCATATAATAGCTCACCTTCTTTAGCTAACTTGAAGAGTGCAATTAGTACTTCATCTATTCCCTCATCATTCTTTGCAGAGGCAACAAAGCTCTCAACTTTTGGAAGAACGCTAGAAAGGAAGGCTTTCGCCTCTTTAATATTATTTTCTGAAAGAATATCACTTTTATTTATGACAGCGACAGTTGGTACACGTGACGCTTTGATCATGTTAGCAATCATCTCTTCTTCTGTTTTTGCTTGTCGCTTGCCATCAATAACATACAAGATTAAATCGCTATCTTTTAGGGCAGATATTGTTACATCTTGCATTCTTTTATTAATAGTTTTATCTGAAATATGATAGCCTGGAGTGTCTGTAAAGACGAGCTGTCCTCTTTGGTCTGTATATATACCTCTTATTTTATTTCTTGTTGTTTGTGGTGTCGCGCTCGTTATTGAGACCTTCATCTCACAAATTGTATTAACTAAAGTGGACTTTCCACTACTTGGTCTTCCTATTACAGATACTGTTGCACTTTTCATGGCCTCATTATCTATTAAGAGGTAGAAAATTTCCACTCTTAATAAGAAAAGAAGCTTATTTCACAAATATAGAAAATTGAGTTATTATTTAGTCATGGACGAAGAAAAGAAGACAGTAGCAGATAGTTCACTTCTAGATAAACTCATGAAGACTCGTTCTGTCATGATAAGTGGTGAAATAAATAAGGATAGAGCAGATGACTTTGCTCAGAGAATGTTGGTTTTAGACAGTGAGAATAACGACCCTATTACAGTATATATTAACTCACCTGGTGGCGATGTAGATTCAGGCTTTGCAATCTATGACATGATTAGATTTGTTAAGTCTCCAGTTACTGTAGTGGGAATGGGTCTTGTTGCAAGTGCTGCAGCGCTTATCTATTTAGCTGTAGATAAAGAGAAGAGATTTGCATTTCCTAACTCAACATATCTCATTCATCAGCCATTATCACAGTTAAAGGGAACTGCAATCGACTTAGACATATATGCAAAAAAGCTTGAAACATTAAGATACAAGCTTGATAGCATAATTGCTACATCTACAGGCAGAAGCGTGGAAAGTGTTTCTAACGATACAGAAAGAGATTATTGGTTAACAGCTGAAGAGGCTCTTAACTATGGTATTGTTGGAAAGATTGTTGAAAATAGAAGAGATTTCTAAGTTTCTTTGACATATTTTGAAAGAATAGTGCTTATATTAATATGATTAAGTTACTATTCTTTCTTTTTTTATTATTACTCTCGTCTTGTTCTCCAAATGTGGAAGACAAAAGGCTTGTTATATCTAGTTGGAATACATATTGCTTTTTTGACGGTGTAGAAAACAGTACTGAATATCCATCATTTTCACAAGCGAAAGGTTACACAAGAGCAAAGTATGAAAAGCGAATTAAAAGCTATGTTCATTACATTTCTACAGTGCTTTCCGATAGTGATATTCTCTTCTTGGAGGAGATAGAGAGTAACAATGTTTTAATTGATCTTCTTGAAGGTGGGCTAAGTGGTATGGGATATCTTTACTACGGCCTTGCGCAAGAAAAGGTTGGTGAACTATCTGTTGGTTTTATTAGTAGGATAAAGCCAAGCTCCTATAGCCTTCATAAAACAACATCATCACGATATATTCTTGAGCTTTCATTCTTTTATAATGATGAAATGGTTACAGTATTAGCTCTCCATTTTAAAAGCCAATTAACTGAGAGTAATGATATAGAGCGAATGGAGGAAGCAAAACTTGTAGCCTCAATTATTGAAGAAAAAGAGGGCGAAAACGTAGTTGTAATTGGTGACTTTAATTGTGATGTTTTCTCAAACAAAGGTGAAATGGGAGACGAAAGAGATTCTTCTAATGTTGCAATAAAACTCACTGGAGATGGAAGAAGAGCATATAGCGGAGTTATGTTTACTCCATTTTTAGATTATGCAAAACCAATAGAAAATGGCACATATTACTATTTGGGAGCTTGGTATAGTTATGATAATGCTCTTCTTTCTTCTGCATTTTTTGATGGAAAAGGGATTGAGTACGATTCTTTTCGTATAATTAATAGCTCTCTTTGTTCAGATTCTGCAGGCTTACCTCTGAAGTATGATATATCAACAGAATCTGGATTTTCTGATCATTTTGCTATTAGTCTCTATTGTAACTATAATTGAGCTATGACAGAAAACTTAAGAGAAATTTTATTAGGTGGACAGAGCTTTTCTTGGCGAGAAGAAAATGGTGTTTTTTCTGCTGCATTGAATAACAAAGTTTATAGGATAAGGACGATAGATGATGCTAAAGATGATCCATATTTAAGGCGATATTTTGATCTTGATTTCGATTATGAAAAAGCTCGAGAAATAATTAAACAAAAGGATGAAGTATTAAAGAAAGCTGTTGAGCAAGTTGGCCTATTACGAATACTAAAACAAGATGAATGGACAACTGTTATTTCTTTTATTCTTTCTCAAAATAACAACATTAAACGAATTACCAAGCTATACAATACGCTCTCTTCTGCATATGGAAAAGAAATAGAACCAGGCTATTATTCTTTCCCAACTCCTGAAGATTTTAAAGGTGTAAAAGAGGAAGATTTAAGAGCACTTGGTGTTGGCTTTCGCGCTCCTTTTATCTTGAGTGCAATTGAGAACAAAGATCTCTTTGAAGAGATAAAGACACTTAACTATAATGATGCATTTAATAGACTGCAAGAGGTAAAAGGAATAGGTCCAAAAGTCGCTTCTTGCATTCTTATTTTTGGCTATGGTAGACGAGAAGGCTTTCCTATAGATACGTGGATGAGACAGTGCTTAAATACCTATTATCCTAATGTGGATATATCGTACTTTAAACCTTATCCGGCACTTTGTCAGCAGTACTTATTTTCTTTTATGAGGGGAAAAGATAAAGAGTAATCATTCGTGAATATTTATTTGATATGTAAGTAGTTATACATTTTGTATGTCTTACTAATTAATAGCCAGGGAATCCCCTGGCTATTGTCATCTACTTGTTTTGATGATAGTAAGAGTGTAGCTATCTTTCTTATTATATAAAGCAAGACAAGATCCATTAGGAGAAATCTCTATTGTGTCACTATCGCTATTATCAAGTTCTATGGATGATGATGGTTCGAGATAATAATCTCCATCTTTTAAACTAGGCGTAAGTGTGTATAGTTTCTTGTTTTTGTTGTCTATTCTGTAGCCATACTTAACATCTCTACACATTGCTATATCTACAACAGTTCCTTTCTCAAATTCCTCGGTGCTATATAGTTGATAGTCCTCATTTATATCTGTACTGTCTTTATAGTAGTAGATGCCTTCTGTTGAAAGTACGAATGCATATTTACCGTCTCGAGTTAAGAAGCCACAACTCTTTGCATCATCAAATTCTTTTTTGAATTTTCCTTTGTTGTAGTACTCAATGAAATCGTCCCAACTTACCCAACAGAAATACTGAGAAATAGATGCATAACCTTGAGAGTTTATGTGGCTTTCAATTATCTTTGCTCTTTGTCCTGAAGATGCTATAAAGAAGCCTTGATTAGGAAGTGAGGAGAGCGTTTTAAAACCTGAATATCCATACTCTAAATTAGGGTCTCCTATATAGCATTCATCCCGATTAATCATCTCACCTTTTTTAGGGTTAATGTTAAAGTAAATGTAGCCCATTCGTGTCTTGTCTGTGCTCTCTATTGTTGCAAGAAATATGTTATCTCCTTCTGCAATTGAGACAAAGTGGCAAGCACGATTTGTTCCACCATTAGGGTCAAATTGTGTAACTTCATCGTTATATGTGATTGTGTCTTTGCTTACTATTAGATTAACTGCCTTACAACTAGATGTTTCATTGCAGAGGAAAATTACGGAGTAATAACTGTCTAGCTTATCTCCAGATGTGATAAAGTCACAAACATTTCCATCTAATCCTAATTCTTCGTATGAATATGTTGCTTTTAGCGTACATGACGAGAATGATGGGCTAAGTAGCTGAAGTTTTCTATATTGATTACTTGCAACCAAGAGATCGTTATTAGGTAAAAAATGCGCAACTACGTTATTTCCGAGATAGTATGTTGTTCCATTTTCTATTGTAATCTTTTGATACGGATCTCCTTCTTTTGTTGACGATGCAGCTTGGAATGAAATACTCGAGGAACCTACAGAACCATTTTCTCCTGTGCTTGTTAGAACATCCAATCTGTGTAAGCCTTCAGTAACTCCATTGGTAAATGTAAACTCATTTCCTCGTCCAACCTCAATTCCATCTAGATACCAAATTGTGTTTAGACTTTCTAAGGAAATTTTAGAATTGGTAGGGATTGAAATATTTACACTAAAAGCTTTGTTTGCTTCCAATAATGACTCAACTCCATTAATCTTTACTTCCACAGGAAGCGATGTTTTATCTGATATCTTTACTTCAGCACTTCCTGTTGTATCTGTATTAGAAGAGAAGATTATTTCACCATTTGTTGTTATGCCATTAGTGATACGAATTGCTTCGGTTAAACCACATAACTTTGTTCCATTTTGGTCTAGTAGGGAAATTTGTAGTGTGTACGATCCAGAAGGAAGATTAGTGTAAACTATTGAACTTTCTCCTCCTGTAGGTGTAGATGGTGAAAGAACTATTTCTTTACCATTCTGTGATTTAAACATAGTATGTATAGTTTTTACATTCTTAATTGTTTCACTATCCCATTTAATTTTAAGATCTAAGTTTCCTTCTCCTACAAGATTTTCAAGCGCAATAGTTAAATCATTCTTTCCTGCAATTAAAGAAATCTCTCCTTCTCCGTAAGAGATGTCTCTTCTATTAAAGTTGAAACCATAAACCTTGATTTTCCATTTTCCTACATTAAGGCCATCGATATTAATGTAAGAGTAATAGGTGTAATAAGGATCGGATTCTTTCCCGTCAGGACTAACAGCAATGACTTTGTAGCCATAGATACTCATCTCCTTTTCGTCTGGCTTGAGAGTTCTTCTCTCGCTATCCATTTCAACTCTAAGCGTTGCCGTCTCTAGTTCTGCTTTACATGAAATAAAAGAGAACAGAGTAAGTAGGACAAATAGTCCAACAATGTACTTTTTCATATCAACCTCCAAATTTGTGATATATATACATAACGTCAAAAATTGAAAAATGGTCATTTTACCTGAAATTGTTTTATTTTCTATTCTCTGTTATTCTTCTTTGAGGAGAAGTTAATGAAGAAAGATCCTTTATTATTTGTGCTGATGTGCATTGTTGGTGTTTTTGCTTATTTTGCTGCATTTAAAGGAGTTGTACATATTTGGATGATTCCAATAATGCTCATTGTTCTTGGTTTGTGGTATGTAACAGCAATTCTTGTAACTAAAAAAATGATTGCAAAAACTAGAAATGGAGAATCTTTCTTTTTTGCTAGAGCTGGGCTTATTAATGAAAGTGAGACTGAAATAATTAGTGGTGCTATAGCTGTTACTAAGAGTGAAATTGTTTTCTATAAGCGAAAGGGGTTTTCTGGCGGTGTAAAGGTTATATGGTCTTGTTTTACTTCTGGAATTGAGAGCTATTCTATTGGTCTTGTTGATGACAAGCACTATGGGATTTCCTTAGATTTGAAAGATGCACAGAATGCAAAAAAGATTGTATGTAGCGCTTTAAAAAAGAGAAAAGATGAATTCTTGAATACGCTAGAATGGGTAAAATAATTACAAATTGTCCTCAATGTAGACAAAAATAAATACAAAGAACTGTTTAGATATAGTCATGAAGAGATTTGTGGCTATTTTTTTATTTATTTTTTCTATAACTGCACTTGTTGCCGTACCAGTTTCTTTTACTTTTGATTTAAGAAGTGCTGACTCTTTTTTCTTGAAAGGAGTAAGAATAGATTCTGAACTTAGTTTTGATATCAAAAATATACGTTTAACATTCCCATTTAGGTATGGTAAAAGTAAAGATTATAATTTAAACGCGCTAGAATCCGGAATTCTGGTTGGAGTATGGCCAATTGAAGATATGGGGCTTTTTGCGGAAGTATCTCTTATAAAGATTGGATGCATGTGGGGGCTTTATGCTCCTAAGGAAGGTTTTTTCTTTTCTTCTGAAGCTTCAGTTGGCTGGGAATTTAGATTTAATCATTTTGTACTAAGACCGAAATATACTCTTCGGTCGACATTTTCTTCTGAGGATACTAAAGAAGAAAAACTGAAAATAATTCCTCAGTTTTCTTCAAGTCGTATAAGTCTGCATATTGGAGTATTTATTGGAGGTAAGAATGAATAAAAGTTTTTTTACGAATCTTGTTTGCTACTTTTTAATTTTCTCTTTGCTCTTAACTTCTTGTTCGCCACAGCTTGCATCGAACAAAAAAATTGAGAAAGAAAAGCTTCTTAGTGAAAGTTCTCGATTAATTAATCAGTGTTATAGTGATGTTAGAGCAATTATGATTAAAGAAGGGGAGTACAGTGAAGAAGAATTTAACTCGCATGGAATTCTTGATGGTGAAGAATTAACAAGAAATCTTTATCAAGAAGAAAATGGAAAAGAGTTATTGGAGTTACTTTGTCTATCACAAAATGCTGAAGATGTTGATGAAGTTCTTTCTAAAGCGAAAGGATTTTTAGATAAAGATCAATACAATGAGCTAGAAAACAAGAGTAGAGAAGTTGAAAAAAAGTTCAAAGAAGAAGGAAATCGAATTGCTCGTGGCTTAAATCCTGGAGAGAAAGAACAGTTCTATAAAGATTTAAGAAGTGTAACAGTGAAGTCAATTGTTCTTTTAACTGCGGCTATAGTCTATGCATGCATTCCAAAGGTAATGTTCTGGGGAAAAGTATCTGCTGCAAGTGCTGTTTCGATTGCTGCCGGTGTTGTTGCCTCAACTCTTATTACTATCCTTGAGTGGTCAGATAAAGATCTGCAACAAGACTCAGAAGCATTTAAGAATTGGTTAGATAATGTAACTTCAGAGCCAATAGCTGCTTGGGCATTAGCACAAGGCGTTATCAACACACAGAGTGCGATATCTACAAACTATGTAACAGGAGCTTTAGTTCTATTTGTTTTTGCTATCTATCATATTACAGATGGGACTAAGAAGCTTTTGAAAGAATATAATTGGAGAGTATAATTATCTTATTCTCATTTAATCCTCCTTGTTGGTATAATAAGAAAGGAGGCATTAAATGATTAAGCTTGATGAAGAACTCAAGAATCGTTTTGTTAGATACACTAAATTCGATACAATGTCTAATCCTGAGTTATGTGAAACTGTTCGTCCTAGTACACCTGGACAAGAGGTCCTTTTAAAAGAATTAAAGAAGGAACTAGAAGAACTTGGTCTTGAAACATATTATGGCGAAGAAAAGGTTGTTATGGGAACTTTGAAAGGTAATTCGGGAAGTAAAACAATAGGCTTTATGGCCCATGTTGATACTGCAGATGATTGCCTAGGTAACAAAGTTAAGGCTCAGATTTGGCCTAAGTATGATGGAAAAGATATCATTTTAAAGGATGGAGTTGTACTTTCTCCTACAACAGATCCAGATTTATTGCTCTACAAAGGTGAGGAAATAATAACGAGCGATGGTACAACATTGCTTGGTTCTGATGACAAGGCAGGAGTTGCAATAATTATGGAAATGCTTTCTTACCTAGTACGTCATCCTGAAGTAAAGAGACCAAACATAGAAGTTTATTTTACTCCTGATGAAGAAACTGGTGCTGGAATGGATAAGTTCCCTCATTCAAAATTAAAAAGTGTTTGTTGCTATACTGTAGATGGTTCTGCTGAAGGAGATGTTGAAACAGAGTGCTTTAATGCAGCAAGTGTTGATATATTAATTCATGGAACATCAATACATTTAGGAGATGCGAGAGGTGTTCTTGTAAATGCAGTAACTGTAGGTTCTCAGATTGTTTCTTCATTACCTCAAGCAGAAAGTCCTGAGGCAACAGATGGTCGCTATGGATATTATTGTCCATTAAATTTTAGTGGCACATCAACAGAGGCTAAGCTTTCTGTCTTTATTCGAGATTTTGATAAAGAAAACTTTGAGAGAAGAATTAAATGCGTTGAGACAATTGCATCATCCATTGCATCTATGTATGGAGCAAAGGTAGATATTAAATCTAAAGTTTCTTACAGAAATATGTTTGAGGCCAACGAGAAAACTCCAGAGGCAAGAGAGGCCGTTTTTGAAAGTGCAAAGAAGCTAGGATTACCTCTTAAAGATGCTATCATAAGAGGTGGTACAGATGGTGCAAGATTGGCAGAAACTGGTGTTGCTGCTCCAAATCTTTTTACAGGTGGTCATAACCTCCATTCTAAGCGAGAATGGATCTCTGTTCGTGCTATGAATAATAGCGCAAACCTCTGTTTAGGTATCGTCGATTATTGGAGTCAAAAATAGCTTAAATGAAGAAGATTTGTTTATTAATTGTATTGCTTTTTATGTTTATACCTTTGTTTGCCTCTATAACTTTTAAGTCTCGTGTTTCTTTTGACACAGAGGAGATGATAAAAAAAGCCTTTACTGAGGCAATTGGAAACAGAAAAGACATAGACATTACTATTGATAAAATTAATCTTACAGATTCTGATATTTCATTTTTAATTAATTATAAGGAGAAGAGTATTGAGTTCTCTTCTCCTATTTCTTTGTTTCAAAGTGAATTGAATAATTTGTTCTATTATGAAGAAGAACTCTATTGGGGAGGAGAACAGCTAGATTACATATATTCATCCTCTTTTTCTTCTGTTTCTCTTATAAAAGCTAAGAAAGGAGATATCTATTCGTTAAGAAACAATGAAGGAAAAAAGGAAGCTCTCTTTGTAGTTTCATCCTTGTATGATGATGCAACAGTTTTAAGAGCTTTATATCAAAAAGATCCTAAAGTAGGAATGGGGTTGAAAAAGGAGAATAATTTTAGTTTTTCATTAAACGCTTTTAGTAATATAAAGTTTTCAGACTATGGTGCAATGTTTAACATTTATTACTCCACCTTCACTTTTCCTTTTGTCCCTTATTTTTCTGTAATTTATAGAAGTGTAGGAGAAGCAAAAGTTATTCCTGTACTAGGATTAAAAAGTGAGTTTGTTTTCTCTACTGTATGGGCAGATGTTCCTTTCATAAGAAATATGAAACTTAGTGGAGAAGTTGGTCTTGGATTATCTCTTTCGAAAAAAACACAACTGCTAGGTACATACTCTGTTACCCTAAGTGCTACTCTTAGTCCTAATATAGATATTGCTGCAGGACTACTTAACATAGATGGTACTAAATACATTCTTCTCTCTTTAGGTGGGCGAATATGAAAAAAACGATAGCAATATTGTTATTTGTCTTACTTTTATTTTCCTGTTCAACTCTAACATCTCTAACTGGGGAACTCCCTAGTTGGGTTACCTCTCCACCAGTAATTGCCGCATCAACAGTTATTGTGGGAGAAGGCACTGGTCAAAGTGAAGAAGAGGCTAAAACGAATGCCATAATGAATGTCCTTTATCAAATGGGCGAGGAAAATGGAATAAGCTACAGCGATATATACTTTAGAGAGTTATACTCAACCAGTATGATAGCTCAGTTTGGCACAGAGCTATCTAGTGTTTATTCCCAAGAAAAAGATGGTGTTTGGTACTATTATGTTCTAACAGTATCTAACACAACCAAATTAAATGAAGCAAGAAGTAAGGATTATCTTGACCGTTTAGATAGAGAAAATAGAATTGAAGCAAAAGTAGAAGAATCTCTTTCTTATTACAAAGCAAATAAAGATGTTTATGCGATAAATAGTCTACTTGAAGCTGTGTTAATATCACTTGAGGGTAATACTTCAATACCCGAGTACAGCACAGATTATCTAATTGAAAGAGCTGTAAGATATGCTTCTCAGCTTACATTTGAATTTTTAGGCAAAACAAAGAAGACGAATGGAGAAAATGGATTTAAAATTCTAAGAAACAAGGGTGTTTTAAAAGCTCCTGTAGAAGATGCAACGGTCAAAATCTATTATCCATCTCTTACCCCAGAAGGAACCATAATGCAATCATCTTATGATGCAAAGTCTGATGATCGAGGTATTGTAATTGTTAATAGTACGAATGCCTATTCTCTTAAGAAAGGCGAAATAACAATAGCTATTGAGCTTGATGAGGATATTCTTTCTCAAATTGAAGCTAAAACAGATAATACATTTTTATCTTCTCTTAGAGAGCAAATTGAACTTAATAAACTATCTGCAGAATATGCAAAGAAAGAGACGTACAAAGATGGTGAATGCATATTTGCTATAGCTCTGTTTGATTATGATGGAAGCTCGATTGACTACAATATTGCGAAAGACATTATTCTTGATATGTGTTCCACATTGTCACTTACTCCTCCTGAGGTTGTAGAGCTTGGAGGAGAAGACCAAGAGGAAGCTTTGGATTATCTAAAAGAAAACTATAGTGATAAGAAAATAATTTACATGGTAAGAATAGGTATTGTTGATAGAGTTTCATCCCTCGGTCTTGTCTACGCGTACTCTGAAGGAACAATTACAAAGATTGATAATTCAACAGGAACTACGAAAGAATATCCTACGATGCACTACGCTATTTCTGGCGATAGCGAAGAAGACTCATCAGCACGATTACTCGAATACCAAATTAGAATTACCTGTGGATATCTTCTCGGAGAGTTCTAACAATTTTCTCACTATCATTTGTAATAATGAATGGAGGATTAAGTTTTACCATCTCCCAAAGCGCATCAACAGTATCGACAGTCCATGGACAAACAGGATATTTTTTCTTACTTTTCTTTTCTCGTGTAGCAATATCCCACTTTGGTTTTAGAAAAGAGCATGGGAAGAAAAATCTTCCTTGTCCTCGTCTCATTATTGAAGGTAGAGAGGTTGGAGGACCATCATAGATTATTCCCATTGGATACTTATTTTTTGTTAGTTTAGCAAATAGGCGCATTGCTAAAGGATTGAAAGAAGAAACGACTAGATTTTTTGTTATCTCTTTGTGCATTTCTAATTCTTGAATAAGTAATGTTACTACCTCTTTATTATAGTCAATTGGTTGATCTGCTTTTATTTCTATGTCGTAGTATATTGGACCAAGGGAAGTAAACACATTTTCTAGTAGTGGTATTTCTGGAGCAACTTTGTGTATTTCATCTAATGTTGAATCTTCAACTTTCAAATCTACGCCATATACTCTTTTAAGAGAGTTATCATGAGAAACTACCAAACGATGGTCTTTTGTTACTCTAACATCTAATTCAACGCCATCAGCACCATCTAGTATTGCCCTTTTAAAAGAGGCAAGGGTGTTTTCAATTTCTTTTAATGGTGCACCTCTATGACCTAAAACAAGAATTCTATTTTTATTTTCCAGCATCTAATAGTTCCTTAATTTCTTCGTTCCAGAGGCTTTCATCTGGTGTTTCAAGAATAAGAGGGATGTTTTGAACTTCTTTTCTTTTAACTATTTCAATAAAGGTTTCTTTTCCAATTAGCCCCTTACCAATGTTATCGTGTCTATCTTTATTAGAGGCGAGAGGAACTTTAGAATCATTTAAGTGCATTCCGAATAGTTTATTCTCTCCAAACATATTGAAAAATGAATCAAGGACGCCATTTACATCACTCTTTACATCATAACCTGCACCAAAAAGGTGTGCTGTATCGAGGGTAAAGCCAACTCTTTCTTTTTCTTTTATTTCATCAAATATTTGAGCAAGTTCTTCAAATTTCGATCCAATTATCGTTCCTGCACCAGCTGTGTTCTCTATTGAAACTCTCATATCAGGATAAGCTTCCAATACTTTATTAATCATCAAGGCAGAACGTTTTATGCCGTCTATTTTTTCTCCTTCTTTATAAGCACCAGGATGGATATTGATAACGCTTAAACCTAAAGAGTGGAGTCTATTCATCTCATCGAGGAAAAGAGAAAGTGATTTCTCCTGTAATTCTTCTGAAGGAGAAGCTGGATTAATTAAATACCCAGCATGTGGAAGTATTGCTTCTTTTTTATATCCTAGTGAGGATAAATTTATTTTAAATTTTTCAATTTCGTCACTTTTTAAAGAGGAACTTTTCCACATTCTTTGGTTCTTAGAAAAAAGAGCAAAGCCTGTAGCGCCAAAACTATAAGCTCTTTCAGGAGCTAAAGCTATTGATTCTGAAATTGAAACATGTGGTCCTATATATAACATAGGCAAATAATATTACATTTTCTTTAAAAGGAAAACAAATATGCTATTACGCTAATTAGCATGGTAAATGTGCCATCTAGAAATGTTTCATTTTTTAATTGCCTGTCCATGTGTGTAAAAGCGTTATTAATAGTTCAATGGCCGTAAAATTGGGCTAGCATTACACCCATGCTCATAAAATTCAAATGTGCTATTTCCTTCTTATTTTATTAGCTATAATTAGCACATGTTTGGACAATACAAAGTAAACAATGTTTATAGTGGTTTTCGTCTTTTAGATGTAAAAGAGATTAGTGATTATAACTCTATAGGATATCTATTTAAGCATATTAAAACAGATATGGAAGTCTACTTCTTATCTTCAGATGATAATGAGTGCTTCTTTTCTTATAATATTTATACCCCACCATTTGATAACACAGGTGTTTTCCATATCTTAGAGCACACAGTTCTAACTGGAAGTAAAAGGTTTCCTGTTAGGGATCCTTTTATGACAATCGATCGTAATAGTTGCAATACATTTTTAAATGCAATGACTGGGCCAGATAGAACATACTTTCCTGCAGCAAGTCCTGTAAAGAAAGATTTTGATAATATATTCTCTGTCTATACCGATGCAGTATTTGATCCGCTTTTAAGAAAAGAATCTTTTATGCAAGAGGGAATTAGGCTTGTTAAAACTAAAAATTCTCTCCAAGCAGAAGGAGTGGTTTTTTCTGAAATGAAAGGCGATATTTCAGATCACTCTAGTGTTGTTCAAAGTACAATAAATAGGTTCTTATTTGATGAGAAATCGCCTTATAGGTTTGAGTCCGGTGGAAATCCACCTGATATAATTGATTTGAGTTATGAAAAGTTTATTGAAACATACAGAAAATATTATGTAGCTAATAACATAACGCTCTTCCTTTACGGAAATTTGGATATAGAAGAAAAGCTTTCTTTCTTAAATGACAACTATCTAAAAGATAGGGAAAGGGGAGAAAAAATTGAGAGAGCAAAAAGCCCTAAAGAATGGTCTGAAGGTAAAACCGTAAGAGCTACAAGTGATAGCGATGAAGATGATGATAGCGCATCTGTTATGCTCTCTTGGCTTTTGGGACCATCATCAGATTCTAAACTAAATACGCTTCTTTCTTTGCTTGTCGATATTCTTTTAGGAAATCCTGGATGTCCTTTGTATAAGAGAATAATCGAATCTGGGTTAGGTTTGGATATATCTTCAGAGAGTGGGATGAATGATTCTGAAGTAAATTTGACATTTGCTGTGGGTGTTTCAGGGGCAGAAGAAAAGGATAGTGAAAAAATCAAAGAGATGATTTTTTCTTCCCTAAGGGAAATTGTTGAGGAAGGACTCGATAAAACGCTGATTGAAGCCTCCATTAGACGAATGGAGTTCAGACATCAAGAGATAAAAGAGGGACTTCCTACTGGCTATAGAATATTCTTTACACGAGTTGATAAAGGTTGGGCATATGGAAAAAATCCATCAGAGATGCTTGAGCCAAGAAAGGAGATTCAATACATACGAGAATCGCTAGAGGAAGATGGTAATTTTTTTGAAAAGTGGATTGAGAAAAATCTGCTCAATAATAGCAACGTTTTGCTATCTATTATTGTAATGGATAAGAATAATTCCACAAAGAGAGAAGCAGAAATACAAAGAAAAATCGAAGAAAGAAAGGGCTATTATTCAGATGAGGACGAAAAGAGATATAAAAAATATGAAGGAGAAAAGGATTCTGTAGAGAGTCTTAAATCTCTGCCTCGTCTTACTTTGAGTGATATTCCAAATATAACAAATGAAATAAAAAGGGAAGAGCATTATGGAATAATAGTTTCACCTCTTCATACTAATGGAATTGTGTATTCAGATATTGCCTTCGATGTAAGTGACTTGACGATAGAAGAGCTAGAGTATGTTAGTTTGCTTAGTCGTGTTATTACAATGACAAATGTGGGCGAGCTTTCTTATTCCGAATTTCTAACAAAACTACGTTTCTCAACAGGGGCTTTTTCTTCTATTTTTGAATGTGGAACAACGTGTTCTGGCAAAGAGAGAGATTTTCTCCTTATTCGTTTTAAAAGTCTTAATGAACATTTTAAAGAGAGCCTAGATTTAGTTTTATCTCTTATAAACGAAGGCGATTTTTCATCTTCTGAAAGAATTAGTGCAGTTTTAAAAGATATTGAGAGTGATTTTGAATCATCTGTTGTTTCTCAAGCACATCTCTTTTCTTTAACTAGTTCATCACGTACTTTTTCTCCTAGTTTATATATTTCAGAGAAAACTCAAGGTTTGAGCTATTGGATAAAAATAAAGAGCATGCTAAAGCAAAAAAGTGAAGATATTGGAAAAAAGCTAAAAGAAGTTTCTGAAAAAGTCTTTTCTAAAAATAGGGTTATTTACCATCTGACATGTGAAGATGATGTTGTGGATGATTTTGCTTCTCTTTCTTCTTTGTTTATAAAAGGAATTAGAGGAGAGGAGAGAAGTGGAGAAGCAAGTCACATTATTAGTACTAATGAGAAGAAGAATATTGCATACACATTTTCAACTCCTGTCTCATATATAGCTCTTTCGGCACCAGTTTGCGCTGAAGATAAAAACTATTGTTCTTCAGAGCGAATGCTTATTTCTATCCTCTCTCAATCTGAGTTATGGACTCTAGTAAGAGAGAAAGGTGGTGCGTATGGAACAGGTGCTTCTCTAGATATAACTGAGAATATTATTTACTTCTATAGCTACAGAGATCCAAGACTTGATAAGACTATAGATGACTTTTTCCTTTCTATTGAAAAAGAAGATTTAACAGAGGAGAAGCTTGAAAATGCTAAGCTAAAAGTTTTAGCAAAAGATGTGAGACCTGTTGGACCACAAAGTAAAGGTATTGTTGATTTAAGACGCTATTTATATGAAATAACAGATAGTTTAAGGCGTGATATTAAAGAGTCTATGCTGTCTGTTAGTTTGAGTGATATGGAAAAAGCTAAATCAACTTTAATAGAGCAGTTAAAGAATGATAATTCGATTACTGCATTAACAAGCTCAAAGATGGTCAAAAAATCTAAGAATAATTTTGAGGTAATACCTCTACCTTTTGGTAATATATAGTAATAGAGAGGTATTAGATGAAGTATATAGGAGCACTAGACCAAGGAACAACTAGCACTAGATTCATTATTTTTGATGAGAACAATAATATTGTTTCAACTAGTCAAATAGAGCATAAGCAAATCTATCCACGTCCAGGTTGGGTTGAACATAATCCAGAAGAGATATGGAGAAATACATGTGCTGTAATTACTGATTCTCTCGAAAAAACAGGTATTCAGGGTGATGACATTGTTGCAATTGGAATAACAAACCAGAGAGAAACAATTATAGCATTCGATCGAGAGACTGGAAAAAGCTATCATAATGCGATTGTTTGGCAAGATTTGAGGGGATCTGATTATATAGATAATGTGCTATCTAAAATAGTTAGTGAAGATTTTATTCGACAGAAGACTGGGCTATTATATTCTCCATATTTCTCTGCATCAAAAATTAGATGGCTATTAGATAACATTCCTGCTGTTAAAAAGAATGCAGATACAGGTCGTCTTGTCTTTGGTACTATTGATACATATATGACATATAGATTAACAGGTGGAAAAGCGCTTATTACCGATGTTACTAATGCCTCAAGATATATGCTAATGAACATAGCAACTCAGAAATGGGATGATGAGCTACTATCAATAATAGGTGTAAAGAAGGAATGTTTACCTGAAATAGTATCTTCTTCTGGTGTTATCTATGGCTATACAGACCCAGATGGTCCATTTAAAGCATCAATCCCAGTTTGTGGAATACTTGGAGACCAGATGGCAGCTCTCTTTGGTCAAGCTTGTTTTGATAAAGGAAGTAGTAAGTGTACGTATGGTACCGGATGCTTCATGCTTGCCAATATTGGTGAAGAAATCTGTTATTCGCAGCATGGACTATTAACAACCGTGGCATATCGCATAGAGGGTGAAAAGCCAATATATGCTTTAGAAGGCTCTGTTGCTGTTGCGGGCTCTCTTGTTCAGTGGGTAAGAGATAACTTGAAGATGGTATCATCTGCTAAGGAGTTAGATGAGCTTGCCCTTTCCGTTCAAGATTGTGGTGGAGTATATATTGTACCAGCTTTTGCCGGTCTATTTGCCCCATATTGGCGTAGCGATGCACGTGGAGTAATTGCAGGTCTTACTGGATATGCCTCTCGTGAACATATTTGTCGTGCAGTATTAGAAGCAACAGCTTTTCAAGCATATGACATATTCTGCGCTATGGAAGAGGACAGTGGTGTTGAGATAAAATATTTAAAGGTTGATGGTGGGATGACAAATTCCTGGCCTCTTATGGCCTTCCAGTCAGATATCCTCTCTAAGCCTGTAATTAGACCAGTTATTGCGGAAACTACAGCTTTGGGGGCAGCTTATGCAGCCGGTTTAACGGTAGGTGTATGGAAAAATGTTGATTCTTTGCGTTCTTATTGGAAAGAACAGACAAGGTGGACACCTACAATGGATGACAAGGAGAGGCAAAAAAAGGTAGGATTTTGGAAGAAGGCAGTTAGTCGAACGCTAAACTGGGTTTAATTAGAAAAGGAACAGATGATGGTTGAATTGTTTAATGGCTTATCTACTTTAGATTATGTACGATTGGCCCTCGAAACATTAATACTGACATTTTTGATTTACAAGTTCTATATGGCTGTGGCCGAGACTAGAGCTAGAGAACTTGCTTCAATCATTGTAGCCATAGTTATTCTTTATGGCTTTTCATATGTCTTGGAATTGAAGGTTATTCTAACTGTAATGAAGGGGCTTTTGGTTCCATTCTTGATGGCTATAGTCGTCTTCTACACTCCAGAACTAAGAAGAGCTTTTTCTGGAACGAAACGAAGAGGTCTTTTTAGGTCCTCCCAAACATCTTCTAGCCAGTTAGATTCTGTTCTAAATGCATGTACTACCTTAGTAAGTAAAAAGAGGGGAGCTTTGATAGTTTTCCCTCGAAATACAGATTTGAAAAATATATATGAATCTGGAACAAAACTAAATGCTGACCTATCTGCAAACTTGATTCTTACAATATTTGACCATGATACGCCTCTTCATGATGGAGCATGTGTTATTCAAGGTGGAAAGTGTACATACGCAGCTTGCTATTTACCTCTATCCAAACAGACATCAATTAAAGATACGTTTGGTACAAGACACCGTGCTGCGCTTGGTTTAAGTGAGGAATCTGATGCTGTTATTCTAATTGTATCTGAAGAGACAGGTGCTATTTCTCTAGCATACAATGCCAACATCTACTATAACTTAGATTCCGATGTTGTTAAGGAAATGCTCTTGATGCTATTAAGTGGCAAGGATGTAGTTCCTCAAGACATAAAGATAGAATCAAATAACAACAAGGAGGATGACAACAATGCAGTCACAGAATAAATTTTCCTCTGTAGTTTTTGCTAATTGGGTTGTTAAGATAGTTTCCTTCATCTGCGCTTTAGCTATTGTTGTTTCGATTAGATTCCTAAACGCCACAGATAGAGTTGTTACTATTCCTGTTAAGGTTATTCTTGATGAGAGTAGCTCGTTCCAGCCAATTTCACTTGTTCCTGATTCTATTGATGTTGTAATTACAGGTAATGATAGTGTTATTTATCTTGTAGATCCTTCGCTTATTACTGCGACTGTAGATTTTTCAGATGTTATGAGCGATGGCATTGCTAGAAGAGTTGTCTCCCTTGAATATGATAGAGACATCTTTACTTCTAATGGCCTGAGTGTTGCAGCATCTCCTGCTACAGTAAGAATCCTTTTTGAAAATAGTGCATCTGAGTGATGATTAAGATTGGTACTGATATAGTTCTTAATTCACGATTTAGTGAATATAGAGAGAGCCTTTTTGAGCATCTATTTACTCCATATGAAAGAAAAGAAGCTGAGAATAGAGTGAACAAAAGTGAGTACTATGGTTCACGCTTTGCTTCTAAAGAGGCCTTAGTAAAAGCGCTTGGAACTGGTTTTATGGGTATTACTCCCTTAGATATAGAAATAAGAGAAGATTCTATGGGTGCTCCATATATTCTCTTACGTGGCAAAAGGAAAGAGGCTATTCACCTCTCTATTTCTCATGATGGGGACTATTCTCTTGCTTTTGTGGTTATAGAAAATGAGTAGAAAAGATTGGAAGAGACCATCTGTAACAATGCCAGAAGATAAAAAGAGAATTAAGCTTGTAATAAGCTATGATGGCTCGTCTTTTCATGGCTGGCAGAATCAAGATAATGCTCCATCGGTTGAAAGTACAATAGAAAATGAACTTAGTCTTTTACTAGGTGAAAAGGTCTTTCTTCAAGGTTCTGGACGTACAGATAGTGGTGTTCATGCACTCTGTCAGGTTGCTCATTTTGACACCAATTCCTCTATTGATGCTAAAGCTTACTCTTTCATACTAAATTCAAAGCTTCCTCCTTCAATTAGAATTCTTTCATCAGAAGAGATGAGAGATCTTTTCCATGCACGCTTTACAACAATGTCTAGGGAGTATTGGTACTTCATTAAAAGCTATGATTCAATTCTTCCTTTTGACAAAGACAGAGTGACAGCAATAAAGAGTCTACCAAATCTTTCTCTTCTAAATGAGTATGCATCTATGCTTAAGGGAACTCATGATTTCACAACATTTTGCTCTTCGAAAGATATATGTGAATCTAAAGTTAGGGACATTTATGTATCACAATGGAGTGAAGAAAAAGATCTCTATGGCTTGAGAGTTTATAAATACAGAGTTGTAGGAAATGCTTTTTTGTATCATCAAGTAAGAAGCATGGTAGGTACTATGGTTGAGTGTGCTTTAAAGAATGAAGATAGTGAATCCTTTAAAGAGAGACTAGATAGCAAAAATAGAGCTAATGCTCTAAAAACATTTCCTTCAAGTGGATTATATCTAGCTAAAATAAGCTATGATGAGGATGAGTATAAATGGTTTGAGGAAGAACATGAGCGAAAATATTACTAAAGAATACTTTCTAGAAATGTTAGATGAGGCAGAGGCACTCTTCTCAAATGACAGTTTGATGGAAGAACATGACTCTTATTTATACTCTTTAACTACACCTCAAAAAGTTGAAGATAAGCCATATAAGGAAGATGTTTCTTCTTGCCATAAATGCGAAGCTTGTTTCTCAAGAAGAGTCTACGCTGAGCCTATTTTAAACAAAGAGCCAAAACTATTCTTTATTCTTCCGTCTCCTGAAGGTGATACTCTTTTTTCTCCTGAATCTTCACTCTACTTTTCAAAGTGGTTAGGTGCGATGAACATAGAAAGAAAAGAGATAGCTGTGTCATCATTAATTAAATGTCCTGTTAAAGCTTTCTCTAGAGAAATAGCATCTGTTTGTAAAGACCATCTTAAAGAGGAGATGCTTTCCATAAAGCCAAAAGCATTGGTGCTCCTTGGTGAAAACGTTGCTCAATATATGCTACGCAAAAATATGTCATTTGATGAACTTAGAGGAAAAACATATACAATAAATGGCATTACTACTTTTTGTACCTATTCTCCACTCGATTTAACCAATAATAGAGGGCTTAGAGCACCTATTTGGGAAGACCTGAAATTCATTATGAGCTCTATTGGAGACGAAAAAGCGTGAAGTGGGTATCTGTTGTTTTAAATATCCCATTAAATAATGTCTACACATATCTGGTCCCACCAAAGGAAGAAGAAACATCTCTTTTTGGAAAGAGAGTGGTCGTTCCTTTTGGAAAGATGGAAAAAACAGGCTTTGTAATAGAAGAACTAGATAAAATAGAAGAGAATGATTACGAAATAAAGCCAATAAAGAGAGTTATCGACAAAGAGGCTGTTTTTACAAAAGAACTCATTGAGTTAGCAGAATGGATGACGCATATGTATCTTTCGAGTGTTGGCGTTAATCTTTCTTTGATGATTCCATCTGGACGAAGAGAAAGCGAATATTCTGCTTTTGATAATATCTCATCATTTTCGCCTGTTGAAAAGCTTACAGATGAGCAAAGTAGGGCACTCTCCATATTGCGAGAAAAAAAAGATGAAGCTGTCTATCTCTTTGGTGTAACAGGTTCTGGTAAGAGTGAAGTTTATCTTAGAAGAGCAGAAGACGTTATAAAAGAAGGAAAGCAAGTACTGTATCTTGTTCCTGAAATTACGCTTACACATCAATTAAGAGGAGAAGTTTATAATCGCTTTAATAAACGGGTTGCTATTCTTCATTCTTCACTTACTCCTTCTCAGCGTCTAAAAGAATGGATGCGAATTATTAATGGAGAGGTAGACATTGTTATAGGGGCAAGAAGCAGTGTTTTTGCTCCTTGTCCGAATCTAGGTCTAATTGTACTTGATGAAGAGCATGAGACCTCTTACAAGTCTGGTTCTACTCCTCGCTATTCAGCTAGACAAGTTGCTCAGTATAGGGCTGGAAAGTTAGGTGTTCAATTAATTATGGGTTCTGCAACTCCATCAATGGAAGCATGGAGACTGATGAAGAGTCAAAAGATTACCTCGATAGTTATGAAAAATAGGATAGGAGAAGCAAGATATCCTAGAATTAAAGTAGTAAATATGGTTGGTGAAGAGAGAAACATAAGCCAAAGTCTAGAGGAAGAAATAAGATATGCTCTTTCACAAAAAAGAGGGGTAATTTTGTTTTTAAATAGAAGAGGCTTCTCCTATGGCTATGTTTGTAAAAGCTGTGGTCATATTCTTCAGTGCCCTAATTGTTCTGTTTCTCTAACATATCATAAGAAAGATATGCGCTTAGTTTGTCATACATGTGGCTATTCTTCTCCACTCATTAAAACTTGTCCTGTTTGTAATAGTAGGGATTTGGTCCCAAGTGGTTTTGGAACAGAAATGGCGGAAGAAGAGGTTCGATTGCTTTTCCCAAATAGCAGAATTGAGAGACTCGATACCGATAGCATAAAGGGTGACAAAGAAAAGACTGCTCAGATATTAAAAGAGTTTAAAGAGGGGAAAATTGATATTCTTCTTGGGACGCAAATGATAGCAAAGGGGTTAAATTTTCCACTAGTTTCCCTTGTCGGAATACTTAATGCTGATAGTTCTCTTTCTCTTCCTGATTTTAGAGCAGGAGAGAGGACCTTTAGCTTACTATATCAAGTTTCAGGTAGGGCGGGGCGTTATCGTGATGATGGACGCGTTGTAATACAAACAATGCAACCACTAGCTAAAGCTATTGTTTGTGTAGCAGAGAATCGTCTTGAAGATTTTTATGATTCAGAATTATCAGAAAGAAGAGAAACACTTTTCCCTCCATATACACGATTAATTAATCTAACTATTAGAAGTAAAAGCGAAGAAAAAGCTAGAGACTCGGCAGAGGCTTTGGGCTGCTGTGCTGAAAAATTAGCACTCAACAATGAAGACATTGAAATCTTCTCGCCTTCTCCATGCTTGATTGAAAAGCAAGCACAACAGTGGCGCTATCATGTGCTCTTAAGAAGCACAAAAATAAGTGCTCTCCTTTCTTTTACATCGAAACTCTTGTCTTCTTTCAAGGTTCCTTCAGGAGCGCACTTAGAGGTTGATGTTGACCCTATTTCTATGCTTTAGTTGTCTCGCCTTGCTCATTAACAAGAGATAGAAGAGAGATAGATAATCTGTCAGTTACCCTGTTTATTTCAAAAGAAAGAGTTGTTTGAGCTTTTGGTAGTAATTCTTTCTCTGAAATATAATGGACTCTATTTTGTATTAGCCATTCCTCTTTAACGAATGTTTCATCTGTTGGGTTATCAACAAGAATGTTTAAGATAGTTTTATCTCTTAGAAGAATAAGAGTAGAGGAAATCATTTTGACACTATCATTATCTTTATTGCTGTAGATAACAGTTGTCTTTTTTATTGTGTCTTTTAAAGCAACTTCTTCATCAAAAGGCGTGAGCTTAAGTTCATCAATAACAGTTTCTTTATTAGTTTCTTCCATTTTTTGTTCTTCCTCTTTATTTCTTTCTTCTGCTTTAGGTTCTTCTGCTTTAGGTTCTTCTGCTTTAGGTTCTTCTGCTTTAGGTTCTTCTGCT
>ERZ808266.2-NODE-2-length-167774-cov-82.333206_pt1 | contig 167774 bp, 246 predicted proteins | sample MGYA00521278_ERZ808266 | MGnify/ENA primary metagenome ERZ808266 (study PRJEB31516, sample SAMN03275591) | gut metagenome | biome: mammalia-associated habitat; material: feces | host: Papio cynocephalus | place: Kenya | collected 2012-08-02 ... | reverse complement strand
CCTCCAACTCCGATGCTGACAAGGCAGCGAATGTGGCTGCGATAAAGGCTTATGTGAACAATCTGAAGAATTTGGGGGTTGATGTGACGAACAGGGAATTTATAATACCTTTTGTTATTCAAGAAGAAGATTTCTCGGCTGCGGGTTATGTTATAAATACTTATAAAGGTGATGGCATATACACTGGTGTTTATTCTGACAATGAAAACAGTATATATAGGATATCAATAGACCCAGTAAATGGTATTGTATATTCCTATACCTTACAACAAGTCTCAGACAGCTCTCTCACCACCACCTCCAAGCAGATTGTCGATGCTATAAACGAGGTGAATGCTGCGGTGAAGACAAAGGCTTCCAACATAAAGGATGCATCGTCTACGGGAGGAATCAATCAGGCATTCGACGGTGGGGAAACACTCGATGTAACAAGCAAGAACCCTAATGCCACTGCATTGGATTCAACCATCACAGGAGCACTTACAAGGGGTGCAACTGGACAATATGCATCTTCTTTTGGTGGCAAGTCTATAGCCATGGGTAAGAGAAGTTTCGCCGAGGGTACCACTACTATAGCGAAGGGTAATTACTCCCATGCCGAGGGAGATAATTCAGTCGCATTGGGAAGTGATTCTCATGTGGAGGGTTATCAGACAACAACAGGTCCATCTGCGATGGGTGCTCATGCTGAGGGTAATGGAACTCAATCTCTGGGTGCGGCATCTCATTCAGAAGGCAGCTCCACTATCGCCAAGGGAAACACATCTCACGCAGAGGGAGCAGACACAAAAGCCAATGGAGTTGCGTCTCATGCCGAAGGCAATGGAACAAAAGGCGATGGTAACTATTCCCATGCAGAAGGCAATGGTACGTCTGCTATAGGTAGCTCTTCTCATGCAGAAGGATACATCACCATTGCACAGGGTGATATGTCCCATGCCGAGGGTGCGCTTACGAAGGCGATTGGAAGTCACTCACATACTGAGGGGTCAAACAATACGACAAATGCAGGCAACTCTCACGCAGAGGGTGCAAACAATACAGTAAATAACTCCAAGTATACCGCTCCTTCGGGAGGTTCATCAGGTAGTACAGGTAGTACTGAACCGTCAGAACCTGCTGATTTTAATATCGAGGAGCACTACGGAGAAGGTGGCCATGCTGAGGGTATGTATAATAATGCATACGGATATGCATCCCATGCCGAGGGAGCACATAACAAATCAAAGGCACATTATTCACATACCGAGGGACAGGGGAATGACGCTTCGGGAGAGGGTGCTCATGCGGAAGGATGGAGTACTGTAGCATCTGGTGTTCACTCACACTCCGAGGGTCAAGGAACCAAAGCAATAGGAGATAATGCTCATGCAGAAGGCAACGGTTCAAAAGCAACTGGCAGTGGTTCTCATGCAGAAGGCAGTGGTTCAAAAGCAACTGGCAGTGGTTCTCATGCAGAAGGCAGTGGTACTGCACAAGGAGACAATGCTCATGCAGAAGGGCTAAGTACTACTGCAAGTGGAAATGGTGCTCATAGCGAGGGGCATTATACTCAAGCAACTAACAATGCCGCCCACGCAGAGGGGGTACATACAACAGCCAACGGTGACGGAAGTCATACGGAGGGCTGGTATACCACGGCAAAAAATCGCGCTGAACACGCAGAAGGATTTTTTAATTTCTCAAACAGTGTAAGTCCATCATATTACACAGAAGGTAATAACACACTTCATTCCGTAGGTATCGGCACATCCGCATCAGACAGGAAGAACGCTCTTGAAATCATGCAGAATGGTGACATCTACGCCTATGGAGTGGGTGGGTATGACGGTACCAATGCAGTAAACAATGCGTCGAAGACCCTGAAGACTGTCATTGAGAGCAAGCAGGACAAACTTGTTTCAGGTACTAACATAAAGACAGTAAACGGACAGTCATTGTTGGGAAGTGGAGATATTACGGTATCTGGAGAGAAAAAAGAGGTAACCATTCCAATAACTGGTGTAGAAACCACATTGACTTCCATCCAAGTCACCGCGTTCAAAGACCCAAACACAAACATTATTATAAGTATGGACGCAGGCGTATTACCGACTGACATATATAGCTACGACGATTCAGGTAATGTAGTTTATAGGGTGTATGCAGGTACTTTGTTGGCCGCATCAGGCGTAGCATTTATGCAGTTCAGAGTAGAGGACAGTAAACTCATATATACTTTTGCTAATCTTAGTGCAAACACCCCTGTTGACGACACGGATGTAGCCAACAAAAAGTATGTTGATGACAAATTTGCATCTGCCAGCGGTGGAGGGAGTGGAAGTGCAACTGAACTCCATGCAAGCATTGCCGCCGGTGAAACTCCTTTTGACATAAAACTCAACGAAGACGACACTACAATAGCGGTTGAATATGAAAACGGTGGTGTGTATAGAGGCGCTGGGATGGTATTTACAAAATTTGGAAATGCTTCCTCAGACGGAGATTCTAGTCATGCGGCATATATAACTAACATTTGTGGAAAAGGTATAACAATAAAGACAAAAGAGTTTGACGGCTCAGTTACAGACAAGACAGATATTACAGGAAATGGTATTACAACAGGATGGATATACCTTTCCAGTGAAATACTCGAGAATACCCAAGCTGTCAACAAAAAGTATGTTGATGACCAGATTACTGCCAAGTTAGGAACAGTATTAACACAATTACAAAGTATATAGGATATGAGTGATATAAGTACAGAAATAACAAGATTGCAGAATGCCAAGACAGCAATTAAGACTGCAATAGAGGCAAAGGGGGTCGCCGTAGGTGATGGGACTATTGATACTTATGCGGAGAAGATTGGGGAGATTAGTGGAGGAAGCGAGTCAATAACTGTCACGGTCATCACGCACAACCCAGGACATCAGTACCGTGATATGGCGTTTGTTCCAAACTATAATTCTGGTACAAATGTCGCTGATGATGGCCAGGGCTGTTTTGATGTAGCCCCGACGATACTACAGGATAAAGACTGTGATACGGAACAGTGGATACAAGTACATCGCGACTATAGCAATGGACTAACGGTGATGCGGCAGACATTGCCAATCTCCAGTGCAATTCAGAACAGACTGATTACCACACAATCGTGGAAAGGGGCAGATTGGGGGTTTGAACCAAAAACATGTATACTTAAAATATATAGGCACACATCCGAATCATCAACTACCAGCAATGTACGCAATGAACTTGGAGAACTTATGTATGAAGGAGCTTATAAGGTAGATGCCGATTATGACACTTACGGAAATTATTTTGGTGATGCCATAATAGACGAGCTTACAGGAGAATATGATTATACGTTGTATTTTGATTTTACTTCCAACACGGACTCCACTTCTAAAATAGCCACAAAGATACTCGTTAATTTTGTGCTTACCTCATATGATAGTAGTGTTGATGGTGGAGCTTCCAAGGAAGGCCAGCTTATGTTTGTTGATTTTGAAAACAACTCAGAGACTGCAGTACCTAAGATTTTCATAACTACAAGTTCTACAGATACTGTAATTTTAGGTGGAGCAATCAGAAAGTACCACAACGATTACGCGGTTATAGATGTAGTTCTCCGATATAATGACAATGCACTTAACTGGAACACAGCAACAGAATTTCAACTTGAGCTTCCAAATATGTCAGAGGGAACCCCATGGAGCATAGCAAATAAGATGATTGTTAACGGTGCAGCTCTTACGACTACTGTTGATACTACAAACAAGTTGATTAACGTTAGTTTCACCCCGCAGGCTGATGATTTCGTTTCAGGCTCTTTTCTGCTTAAAGAATAAAGATTATTAACTTAAAATTTTAGAAATTATGAAACCGATTCAAAGAACTAGTATGATGTTATTAAAATATGCACCAATGATAGCAGGCTTTATAATGTGACTACGAGTTATGGGCCTGCTATGTGGTGTTAGTTACCCAATTGCAGAAACTACAATCGGATTACCTGTTGTACCCTGCATTACTTGCATAATATGATCAAAAGCTTTTGGATTTTGTACAATTCACAGGCATTTTATAGGATATGTTGGTGCTGTTACTTGCTGTATAAAATGGCAAGCTTGTTTTGCTGGGTTTGGTCTTGCATTACCAATTTTTAGATGAGCTGTGTTTATTGCTGGTATTGCCTTGTTTGCATGGTTTGTTTACACAAAATTAAAAGAAAATGGAAAACTTGCACATAGTGGATTCGTATAAAATCTCAAAATGAAATATGCTTAAAATCTTAAAAAATCGAGATTGCGTTCTTGAACGCTCTAATTTCTCTCTTTTACTTGAATGGGCTTCGCACAATCTCTTATATGACTTGCATATCGCTAGAGAAAGAACAAAAGATGTCGACTTGGAGTACCCACAAAAATGATATTATAAAGTCGCATATTTTATTATTGGATTACTAGCCTTAATTGTTATAAAATAATGAATAAATTATCTCTTATAAAAGAACTTCTGTTACAATTAGTTGCACGTATTGATGCAGGAAATTGTTCGATGACGGAAGAAGATTATGACAAAGTGATTGAACAGATCAAACACTTTTCAATGGCGGACACAAAATATAGCAAGTATCAGGCTTGCAAGTACTTAAATATGTGTCGAGCAACTTTTGACAATCACGTTCGTGCTGGAGATATTCCAGAGGGACGAAAACAACAAGGGTTTACCGAGTTGTTCTGGTACAAGAAAGACCTAGATAAATATAGAAACTTAGCATAGATATGCTAAATGAATCGGTTTCCAAGCCTCTGTAGCTGTGATAGTTACGGAGGCTTATTTTTTTATATAGCATAGTATGTGGGTTAGGTTGAAATGATAGTATATTTGCATCGTGATCACAAAATAAAAGATATTTTTAACTTAAAAACTTACTTATTATGGCAGAAGATGCAAAAACTTATGTATTCGGAAATGATTCCGGATTACTTTCTAGTGTTATTCCACTTTTACAGCAACGTGGAATAGACCCTGGAGTCCTTGCTCTTATGAAGGACAGAGATGGTGGTTTTGGCGAAGGTGGCTGGTTTATGTGAATAATCTTTCTCTTTTTCCTTATGGGATGGGGTGGATTCGGTTACGGAAATGGCCGTGGAACTGGACTAGAATCACAACTTAATAACGATTATGGACGAGACTTACTTATGCAAGCAATTAATGGTAATGGTACTGCTATCTCTCAGTTATCTAGCTCGTTAAATTGTTCAACTGGTCAAATTCAAGCAGCGATCAATGCTGTTGGTAGTCAAGTGCAGTCTGTTGGTAACACTGTTGGTCTTTCTGGGCAGCAGGTAATTAATGCAATACAGGCTGGAAATCAAACACTTGCTAGTCAGCTTGCACAATGTTGCTGCGAGAACAAACTTCTCACGACATCACAGGGTTATGAAGCTCAGATTCGTACTCTTGAACAAACAAATCAGCTTGGAAGCAAGATAGACGGAAATACAGCCGCAATAACAGCAGCCATTTCAAATCAAACAGCGTTAATGGATCAGCAGTTCTGTGCAATAAAAGAAAGAGAACTCCAGAGCAAGATAGACACCCTTACAGCGACTAACACAGCTCTCCAGAACTCAATCTCAAATGCAAATCAAACAGCTCAGATTCAGGCGTACGTTTCAGGGTTGGTAACTCCAATTCAGAACGAGGTAACTGCGATCAAGAACTCAATGCCAGCTACAGTTGCAGTTCAGTATCCTAACTTAACGGCAATTCCTAGTTATCTTACTAGCGGAGTATATGGTACAGTAACAAATCCAGGATTATGGGCATAGTATGCCAGGAGGTGTATTATGTTAGTTTTTCCAGGATATTATTGGTCAAATAAAGCAGGTATTCCTAGAGTACAGAGCACGCGAGTAACAGTAGGAACAGATGATGTCGAATTTTATTTTGATGGAAACCGATTGTTTAGTGAAACTTATTCAGGCTTAGTATTGGTTAAAATAGAGCAAGAAATTGCTTCCGGAACTACTACTACATTGCCAATTGTTTTTAATTCGACAAATGGAAAACAAAATGTTACAACTTATAATAGTGCAAATATAACTGTTGCAGATTGGTCTGGTACGGGTATATATCTGATGTATTATGATAGAACAACAAACACGTTACAAAATATAGGATAAATTATGTTTCAATCATTAAGAACAAATAGTTCCGTTTATATTTTTCATAAAGGAGCGGAACCTTTTATGGAGATCGGTTATGTTTCTTCCGTTTCAACACCGAGACCGAAATATCAGGTTCCGCCTGTTTTCGGACAACAGCAAGAAACAGTAGTCGATATAATTGTTAAAATTGGAGATCAGACTGTTAATTATAATAGTTTGCCAGCACAACTAGATGTTGCTGATTCTTCTTCAAATGGAGAATCTATCGTTATTTCGAGTAGCAAAGACGCAATGAACGCAGAAATTCTCTCGTTAAAACAAAAGAGTTCGGATATTATAAATAGTATAGATTTTCACAAAAAGTTTATAGCAAATTGTGATAAAATCTTATCTGATCTGAACCCCGAGTTTGCTGAAAAACAAGCGCAGAGAAATGAAATAAATGACTTAAAACAACAGATAGGAGTTATGTCGAAGAGTTTGTCTGAGTTAATGGAAACAAACAAACGATTGGTTGAGCAATTAAATAAAAATTAGTTATGAGAATGTGGGAAATTAGAGAAAACGCTGGTCGTTACGATGATTACGACAAGACTGGCAGTGACTACGAGTGTGGCTACGAGGATGGTTATGAAGCCGCAATGAAAGAGATAAAGAAGGATAGAGCTTCTTATAGGATGCCTAAGAGATATTAATATGAGATTGGACGCAAGAGATAGACTACCCTCTGGCATGGAGGATTATCTCTCCCAATATGGATGGCATTTTAGCAAGAAAATGTGTGATTGGGCTACCTCTGGAATGTACAAAACAACAGGCAAAGAAAGGGCATATATAAATGTTTGGAGCAAAGACGAAGTAGACACTGTTCTTAAAAAGTACAATGTGACTCTTAACAACAAGTTTGGGTATGATTATGTTTTTGTTGCAAATATGTGCCGTGCCGATTATCTAGGTTCGTCTATAACAGATGAGGGACATGTAGCAATGTTTGTTCGAGATTATGTCGACGACCCTGATGGTTATGAAGAATTACCTTTTACCCGCTTTTATGCGGATTGTATTGGTTCTGGAAAGCCGATTAATTGGGAGGATATGATATAATGATAGTACAGGAGATTTACTTAAAAGATTGGAATTGGTCCGTTAAAATATTTTATGCGGTAGACACTTATTATGTGGATGATATTTTGGGAGAACTAGAGGCGATTGGATGTCCACAATCTGACTTAGAACAGGCTGAGGCTTGTTTATGTGGGATTAACTCTGGACTTACTTATTCCAATCTTGAAAGTAGATCTTCTGTTATTGTTATAGGGCTTACGTCGTCTGCTGCTCAATTCCAAAATACTTTTGATCACGAGAAAGGACACTTAGCAATGCATATATGTGGATTTCTGCATATAGACCCTTTTGGAGAAGAATTCCAATATCTGGTTGGAGAAATCGGACAAGATATGTTCCCAGTTGCTGAAACCTTTTTGTGTGATAGATGTAGAAAATTTGTCAATAAGATAAGATAGGAGAAAGTCGGTAACTCTTTGTTAGATAGAGAATTACGCGAATTTGGATCACAATGTAATGGGAAACAATCACAACGTATTGGGAAGCCATCACATTTTATTGTGATACCATCACAATAATTTCTGAACATCATACACGAGTACTTTTGTGAAACATACATTTTTTTCTGAAAAGATTTAACAAAAATTTGTGTTGATTTTTTCTGAAAAAGTTTTGGAATTTTCTGAAATATTTTATATATTTGTATATAATTTTAAAACAAGAAAAATATGGGAAAATTTCAAGTTGTTACACAGCGGGAGTTGCTAGATCCAGAAACTGGTGAGCTTACAACGATTGAAACCGCGAAAACTTACACGAAGAAAATAGATGAGGACTCCTTTTATATGACTTTTATAGATTGTTTGAGCCCATTATTTGGATTAAAAACAGATAGTGCTAGGAATCTTTTGACGTGAATGTGCCAAAACGCAGAATTTAACACTGGGCGAGTTGCGATCACAGTCGGCAAACGAAAGGAAATTATGCAAAAATTAGACATTGGGACAAACTCGATTTCTGCATATTTAAAGAAAATGAAGGAGTTAAAAATAATTACCGGAAAAGATGGTGAATATATGATAAATCCTAAAATTTTCTGGAAAGGAGATCTGAATACTCGGAGGAATTTTTTAGAAAACAAGGAGTTGCGAATTACTTTTGACTTGGTCGACAAAGATGACCCGAACAAGACAGGCGAGGAATAAAAATCCTCGCCTTTTTGCGTTTGTAGATATTTTTTATTATATTTGCGAAAATCTTAAAATTATGTGAAACAAAATTAAAACTTATGTTAGAATAGGTCTGGCTGTTATTATAGCAGGCCTAGTAGCGGCTGTTATTATACAAGGAAATAAAATAGCCAACCTGAGAAATGATAGAGATATATACAAGCGGAATATGGAATCTGCCTTAGTTGATTGTGAGACATGAAGAACAAAAGACTCTCTTTCGGTTGCAAAAAGCAACACTCTTACTCTGCGAGTAGATGAGCTGGAACGTTATAGAGAACAAGACCTTAAAACAATTAAAAGTCTGAAAAAGAGAAATGAAGATCTCGACCAGATTATAACACAACAATCCAAAACAATTGCAGAAATTAAAACCCAAGTAAGAGATAGCATTATCTACGTAGACTCTACAGCACATAAGGCACAAGTTTTTTCGTGATCTGATCCATGAATGCAAGTTGATGGCACGATTATTGATAGGGAGGCCGATCTTAAAATTCAAAGTAGCGATAGTTTGGTTGTCAGTGTTGTTACTGAACACAAAAGATTTTTAGGATTTCTCTGGAAGACAAGCAAAATAAAATCACAGAGCGTTTATGTGGTTGCAAAGAATCCACACACTGAAATACAAGATGTTGAATGCATTATAATTAGAGAAAAAGGATGTCACAAAAAATAATTGGAGAACCGAATAAAAACATAGTACTAGAAACAGCTGGCCGATTTTATGTGAAAGTCGGTCAAAAATATTACGAAATTGATTTTAGAAATCTAGATAAATTAGCATCGAAAGACGAGCTAATTAACACAAAAAATGAAATAGAGAGCAATACAACTACTGCAATTGAAGAAGCGATAGAAAACGCCCCAAAACAGGATCTTTCCGATTATGTTACGATTGCAGATCTGAATAAAGATGCTACTAGATATGTTACCAGGCAAGAATGAACAGATATTAAAACTAGACAAGATGCGCTAGAAAATGCATTGTTACCTGATTTTACAGAAACAATCTCTCCAATTAGTGTTAACACAATGCAAATGGTTGTTGGGTCTGAACAGCTCCAATATACTGAAATTACTGATTTTGATGATGATACAACATCCCAGCAATTATTATATATAAATGAAAACGATGAGCTTGTTTTTAGGCCAGGTTTTATAAAACATTATACATATGGGTTTGAAACATCGGAAATTCGACCAAAAACAACGGGATACAATGGAGGGCAATCTGAATATTGAAGGTGGTTTATTGCAAACTCCAATTACGAAAACACAGAAGAAGTGCTACATTTAGATCCTGAGAAAACATATTATTTTTATCTGAGAGTTCCGGTTGCCAATGTTACAATGGGTGATAAAAATGACGACGGCTCTTATGGCGATAATACACAAGGTGGTTTTACTGGTGATTTTGCTCTTGGAGCCAATGTTTATTTTGACGTAGAAGATACCGGGGCTCGAAATTTGGGTGAAATTGTAGGTCGCGGGAAATATGCAAAAACAGGCGTTGGAGATTTTATTTACACAACTGAAGCAATGGAGCTGGAATATGTTAATGAAGATTTTACATATTTATATTTGCTTTATGCGATTATAACAGAGGGCACGAATTTTACAACAATGAATGGATATACTGAAATATCTCCGGGCAGAATAACAGCATATTTATTTTCTAGTCCAGACGGGAACAGTTATCTAGACTTGAAAAATAGCAAGTTCAAACTAGGTAATGATTTGATGTTTGAGGACGGATCGCTTTCTTTAAAAGGGGGATTGCTTGCTGGTTTAGTTGCGGTTAGGGATGATAATACTGGAAAAATTGTTGCCGGATTGAATGGGTCGGATAGTGCTGAAATTAATGGAGAGGTAACTAGTTTGACCGATGACGATCATGGTAAAATAATGGTGTTTGCTGGAGCGGAGGATGATCTAAAAAACAGCAAGACGATTATTTATGAAGATGGAACACTGAAAACGAAGGCCGGAGAATTTGACGACGTAACAATTAATGGGTCATTTACATCACCGCTCAACGTTGTAAGAAATTGAGAAATTACTACAGAAAAAGACGAGGATCATGTGTTTTATAGAATGCCTAGATATGATTATGGCTCCTCCCCTACAAGCTCCGTACATCCATATTGCTGGGTTTATGCATATGATTTTAATGGCGGACAACACTCAGAGTACATTTACACAAACTCAGAAATGCCCGTTGTTGGGGCTAACGTTTATGGTGGATCTGTTACATCTACTGTATATTCAAAAATAAAAACAAGTAAATCGATCAATGTTTTTACTGGTGAGGGTTCCGGGAAACGAGACTCTGTCATTATTCCACAATTGGTTAGAGATTCTTCCATAAAAACATCAACTGAAAATCCACAAGTTTTTGGAGTAGATGATTTCACGTGAGATATAAGTAACGCTGGGAGATCGATTAAAATTGTAAATTATGAGTGGCTACTTGGGGATAAATTCGAAGGTGCACTACAAATAAAGGCGCCCGAGGGTAAATATTTTTTTGAAAATGGATATAAATTGGAGACTCTTTTAATTTCGAGAGAATATATAGAATTGTTCGGTTATGGTTCTGTAGGTAATTTTTATGGATGAATTGTAGTTAAAAGAACTGGCATTGCAACTAGAGGTGTTTATGGGAATCCTTTTAATGTTATATATCAGGGCAGTTTTAACCCAAGCTCAGAAAAGGGACTTGACGGGTTCTGAACGGCAACAATCGATCTTAATGGGACTGGGAAATATGACTTATCTGTCACAAAATCGAATGGTACTTATAAAATAACATTGCCCGAAAATATTAATTATTTTAATTTTAAAAAGGAGGGCACTTCCGGATATATTGGTGATATTGATTCGTGGGACGTACTTATTACGCCAAAAACATGCGATAAAACCGGGAAAACTATTTCTGAAATAGTTCAGGCTGGATATGCGTGTTTAACGGAGCGTGGAAACGATGCTACAAACAACAATAAGTCATATTTTGTCGTAAAAACAGCAGATGACTCCACTTTGAATCCAATTGGGTTTAATTTTTTAGTTTTTAATACAAGAAGTTGGATAAAAATTAGTTAACAAAATTTGCATTATTTAATTTTATTTATTATATTTGCAGCGAAATGGCTAAAATAGCCTAAAAGATATATGAACTAATATGTAATTTTATGGAAGAAAATGTAGACTTTGATGCACTTTTGGACCAGGAAGATCCTACAATTGAACAAGGGGCAACTCATATTGATGAATTTGACTCAGTTGGCGTTGACGATCTTGTTGATAGTCCAGATGATGCAGGCGGTGAAACTCCACCAACAGAGCAGCAGGAAACAGAGCAAGAAACTCCAGATTATTCTGGAGATGCAATGTACTCTTTCTTGCAGGCACGTGGTTTGAAAGATCCCAGTAAGTTCCAGATCTCAGATGAGGATGGAAACTCAGAAGAGGTTGATTTTAAATCACTTACACCGGAGGAGCAATTGGAGATTCTTAATGAACTCACTGATCCGGGCTTAACAGATGATGAAATTAATACAGTTAACTTTCTGCGGAAAAATGGGTTAACAATGCAAACAGCAATGGACGCTTATGCGAAAAACTATCTTAATGCTTATTTGCAGCAGAACCCAGACCAAGTGAAACAGAAGACTTACGACATTGATGATTATTCAGATGACGATCTTTATATTGTTGATCTTAAAAGACGTTATCCGAATTTTACAGACGAGGAAATTCTTGAAAAACTTGACTCCGCAAAAGAAAATGAAGATCTTTATAAGAAAGAAACAGAGATACTTAGAAATGCATATAAGGAGCAAGAAGATTTAGCTGAGCAAGATCGAGTGCAGGCTGAACAGCAGGCAGCAGAAGATTTAAGAAACAACTTAATTAACGCTGCTACAGCTTTCAATGAAGTACAGCTTGACTACACTGACGATAACAGCGATTCTTTAGTTATTGAGGATTCAGATAAACAGAAGATGATTTCTTACATCCTGGATAAGGATACGAACGGGAAATCGCAACTAGTTAAGGATCTGGAGAACCCCGATGCTCTTATAGAGTTGGCTTGGCTCCGTACACAGGGTGCAGAGGTTCTTTCCAACGTTACACAGTACTGGAAAGGGATCCTTGCAGAGGAGCGGGCAGAAAATAAGAAACTCCGTTCACAACTTGAAAAGGTTAGTAAGAAAGAAACAAACACGGTAATTGTCCCTAGTAAAAAGACAGATAAGAGGAGTCTTTCTATCGATGACGTTTGGGGCAGTTCAATATAATTATTTTTTATTAACTTAATTTTAAAATTTTTATGGCAGTAAGAATTTCAGGTTTTTCAACCACTAGACCAGACATGGCCGCTACGAGAACATACGAATCGTTTATGAAATGGCTCGGAGCAAATCCAACCCGTCTGGGAATTGTAGCTAAACTCTACGATCAGTACACAGCTACGCACCTGACTGAAGCCCTTATGAATACTTATACTAAAGGAGAGAAGAAGGGCGGTTCTGGTTTTCAGTCAGTTAACAATTTCGTTATTGAATGGAATATCGAAGTACACAAGATCCACAAGGTACAGATTCTCGATGTAGATGGAGATGGAGCTAACGCATCAGAAGTTAAGTTCTATTTCCCGGAGAACTACTATCAGAAGTATGACACTTTTATTGAGGAGCGCTCACGTCAGCAGTTCATTGTTGTGAACCAGCCACAGCGTCTTTCAGATAAGTGCTATCTTGTAATTGCTCAGATTAACGATAACGATTATGATTCTCAAAAGGATCCGCTTGTAGAAAAGGGTGCTTGGACTCGTTTTATTACGAATGCAGTTCCAGAGCTCCACGATCAGGGCTAAATTGGTTGGCCCATTATATAGTGATGTATAATTAAAAACCTCCTTAATTGCTGGGAAGTCTATCTGCCAATAGATTATCAGCAGCGAAACCAAAAGGGACGTTCAACGACTATCAAACGCATAGTAACAGAGAAAGACTGTTATGAACAAGCAAGTAGAGTACACAAGCGTGGAAACAGGAGGGTTCTTATATTTGCTAACGGAATATAAGAATATGATATAGTCTGAACAGCGTAGAAATACGTTGATAACAAAAATTGATACCAAGTATACAAGCAACACAGAAAGTTTCAGGAGCTATATGTCGTCACACCGTTGCGATATTGATGCTTCTGCAATGTACAAGCCTATGGAGGATGTATTCATCCAGGTAGGCAAGGGCGAGCAGGGTGGCACTGATCCTGTTTTCCACCTCAATAAGGCCGAGAAGGTTTGTCTCGACAACTTTATGGAGGTTCGTAACAACAAGCTCCTTTGGGGTAAGTGCAATGTGGATGTTAACGGAAAGGTTAAGAACTACGACGATGTAGGTCGTGCTGTTACTACGACGGACGGTAGATTTTATGCCGCTTAACTGAGAAATCAGTTATGAAACAACTCTTAAATTCGGTGAACCCTGAGATGGGAATACCGAGCCAAGCCTTATAGGAATATAAGGAAGGTGTAACGACTAGATTTATATTATTATAATAAATATCATTTCATATGGATAAAAGAAAAAAATCTCTCTTAATTGGATTAGTTTTAGGTGATGGCCACCTAAATCCAAGGCATGGTGTTGCTCTAGAAATAGAGCATGGACACAAGCAAAAATTTTATATCGAATACAAAGCAAAATTAATTTCTGAATTATTAAATTGTCAGGAACCGTACTTGTATCATAGAGTTGCAAAAGATACATATAAATTATCAAAAGGCCATAAATATTTTAGGGTGCTGTATAAATGAATATATAAAAATAAAATTAAACATTTCGATAAACGACTTTTAAATTACCTGACTCCGGAAGCGATAGCATTATGGTGAATGGATGATGGAAGCCACAACCGCGAATACAACAAAAAAACGGGTGCGGTTAGGAGTCACTCTTTTCATTTTTATACGATGACAAACGCAGAAGATACTCAAAATATTATTGATTTTTTTAAAGAAAAATATGATATAAAATTTTATCCATTAAAGAAAACAAACAAAGCAGGAGAAATAACTTATTACTTAAAGTGTAGAACCAGAGAAGGACGTAAGTTCTCGAACTTAATTAGGCCTTATATAATTCCTGGTTTTGAATATAAAATAATGAATCCTGGTGAATAGTATAAATCCACGAAAAGGAGTCACCCGAAAGGGTGAAGATATAGTCTGAACTTATATGAACAAAAATATAAGAAGTAACGTATAAACAACGTTACGATAACAAATTGATAATACCTCAGGCAGAGCAGTTTGCTACTAAGTTTGTGTTTAACAAGCTCAATGTAGGTTTCTTCGAGAAGGCTCTCCAGGCAATGGTTTCTAAGTCAGAGAAGCCACAGGGGTCGACCTTCACAATGCTTTGCAACACCGCCTTCTATAACGAATTCCAGCGTGTGATGAACGCATGGATCATTGCTCACAAGACGGATGGCGCATTCCTTTGGTCTAAGGGTGCTAACGGATATGTAGACCTCGGTGCTACTTATCAGTCTTATGAGTTTGCGGGTAAAATTTTGTTGCTCGCTTAACGTGGTAACACGTTTATAAAAACCTATCGAATTGCTGGAAACTCCTAAGAGTTCCACAAACTACAACAAAGTTGGAAACAACAATTGTGAATGTTTGAAAATTGTGGAAATTGGACAATCAGCAGCTAAGTCCCTTCATAGAAATATATGGGAAAAGTTCAACGACTAGTAAGTCCTTTTTTAAGGCATAGGAGATATTTCTCCGAAGCGGTAGGCTCCATTTTATATGGATGAAGATATAGTCTAGTTTAATTAGAAATAATTAATGTTTAGAACAAAATTATCGTAAAAGTTGATAGGTGTTTCGATATTGAGTACCCTACTCGTAAGTTCGGCATTATGCTTGATCTTACCCCGGACGGACAGTCAGGCAGGTCTGCTCTTGCATTCTACACCTTCAAGGGTGGTGAACTCATCCACAACTTCATACCTGGCGTAAAAATTACCACTTGCGCCGCTTAATGGTGACATTAAGAAAAAAATAATTCCGGAAAATCGGTGAAAGCTAAGTCGATAGATATGCTAATACCGAGATCCCACGCAACCTACGGGGATTGTAACGCATAGGAAATGCGGGCAACAAGTGAACCAATAATTTTCCCACGAGTCCGGAACTCTCGTAAGAGATGAAAATATATGCTGAACTTACAAGAAATTGTAAGAAGTACATGATAAAAAACTTGTACGATAACAATATGAGGTGGTATGACTGGCCTCGCTTCTGGTCAGGTTTCCTCTCCTGTAGCAGGAATGAAGTATATTAATTGGGGCTTAACTACTGCAGCCTAGGTCCCTGCACCGGTGACGGTGTATAAATAAATCCCTCTAATTGCTGGAAAACCCTTAGAGATTTGTTAACTACAACGTAGGTGGTAACATCAAGCGTGAATGTTTGAAAATAACAAATATTGGGCAATCAGCAGCGAAGCTCCTAAAATAGGAGAACGTTCAACGACTAGTCGCAAGACGTAGGCTTAATTGCCGAAACGGGGGACACTTATTCACATTGTGATTAAGTTGAAGATATAGTCTTCCAATTATGTAAGTAATTGATTATCAGACGGTTCTGCAGTTTTGTACAATCCGTACCGTTCTGTAGTTATGATCGGCGAAGAGAATCGCCCTGGTTATAGCGTATGGTCATAATTTAAAAATAAGATAGATTATCCTCTCCCAGTTATATGGGAGAGGTTTTTATAGATTAAGAAATAATGTTTATGGAGAATCAGGTAATAACGCTCCGTTGCGTTTATAAGATTAAGGAATATCATTTTCAGCCAGGTAAGATGCCTAATGGGGCAAACTTTCCTTTTGTGAAGCCAGTTAAGTACGATCAGTACGGCAATGCTGAAATGATTATGTCAGATGCAGAAAGAAATGATCCGAATAGTCAGTATTTTTTGGCTGAGGACGAAGATATTGTAGTAACGGAAGGGACTACTTTTGATTTAAGTGATCCACTTCAGTACAATAAGTGGCTTGCAATTAGAAACTCAGATTTGATTGTTCCTACTCGTGATGCTCGCGATAATAAGGGTAATTTCTTTATTGATGGAGATAAGAAGAGGTATGGAATTGCAGAGCTTTATGTTGATGTTCCAGGTGCATCGTCTGCTAAGACCGTATCGAAGAAAAAGAAGATTACTGAAGCCTGGACGTATATCGAGAACGATAGCCAGTATGGTCGTTTGACTAAGTGCAAACTCCTTGGCCGATATATGGAAAATGCCCCTGACACAGACGTACAGGAGTATTTGTATCGTGAAGCAGAAAGAACGCCAGATAAGATTATCGAACTCTACACAAGTGGAGATATGGCGTTAAAACTTCTGATTATCGATGCAAAAGCAAAAGCAATTATTATAAGAAAAGATGGCATGTTCCAATATGCCGATAATATTCTTGGCGCTACTGAGGACGCAGTTCTTCTTTTCTTGAAGATGCCTGCAAATAAGAGAGTTCTTGATGCAATTAAGTTTGAAACCTACCCAGAATATGCTCCAGTAAAGAATCTGGAGGATAAAATTGATAAGGTAGATGAAGATGTAGAAAAAGTTATCGAAGCATCGAAGGCTGATGGTACTCCGAAGAGAGGGTCCAAGAAGTAAAAATAGAAAATAATGACCGCGAGGGACCTATATGAAAGCGCCCTTGTTGAATTAAATAAAATTGAGGCCCCTAGTTTATTGCTTGAGGATTACAATTATTTTATTAACAAGGCCGTTCAGCAATATATTAACTTAGTATATGCAAAACTTGAGGTCGATCAACAAAGTACCGATGATATTCGTGTATTAAAGGCGTCTACGGTTCTGACACCAAAGAAAATTGGCGTGGAAGAAGAGTCAATAATTGCAGGAATGAATAGCGGGATATTCAAATCTAGTTATTACGTAAATCTTCCAGGGGATTATATGCATATTCTCAACTGTGTTATAGATTATGAAGTTACAAAGTCTAATTTTAAGTGCTACAACCAAGAAGATCATGTTTATTTTGCGGCACGTAGGCTTACTCCGAATATGTTTACTCAAATTCTTAATAACGCTTATATGCGACCAATGTATAAAAGGCCTTATTATTATCTGACAAACATTAACGAGAAGAACGATCTTGTTACTAACACTACTTCTGATGAGGGTATTTTAAATTATCCAGCTAAAGAGGAGGGTAATGTTGCAAGTAGCTTGCGCGATTCTCAGAATGTTTCTGGTGATAGACTCGCCAATCCATCCCGTGTTCGTCTAGAACTCCGCTTTGGAAACGACGATAGTGTTTTTGTTCCAAAAAATATCTACATAGACTACCTTAAAGCACCGATGTACATTCGGCTTACGCAAGATCAAATTGATCAAACTCTTGACACATCTCAAGTTCTCGAATTTCCAGATTATGTTTGTTTTGAAATTGTGAATATTTTTACTCGTTTGATTATGGAGAACGCAAGTGATCCTAGACTACAAACGAATATGCCAATAAATAACACAATTGTTTCTCCTATGCAACAAGCACAGGTAGCACAACAACAAGCAAATAGACAATAAAATTTTTAATTTGAAAATAAATTATGTTTAATTATACAAAAGAAGTTATTATTAACGACGCATCTGGCGTGAAGTTCGCCGGAAAAGAAATCAGGATTCCGCGTGCAGCAAACTACAAAGTAGATAAGATCCTTGATAAAAAGATATATAAGACTGCTCCAGAAGTAGGCAGTGCAGGCAAGGTTAAGATCACCCTTCCTACCGGCATTACTAAAGGCGATATTATTCGTATCACAATGTTCCTTTCAACTCCTGGTGTAGAACTCGCAGAATTTGGTACTCCAAATTGGCAAGATTTTGGAAAGCCGCTCGTTATTGAGGTTGCTGCAGATGCAGATGCCGCTCGTGTTGCTGCTGCTATTAAGCTCGCTGCTGGTGAGTATGTTACGGCTACTGTCGATTCAGGTGCCGTTGTAGTTGAAGGCAAGGAAAAGTGGATGGATTTTCAGGATGTTGACGTAAAGGTTATTGAACTCCTGGAGAACGATGAGGCTGTTGGTGTTGCTACCACTGACGCAAAGGTTGATCCTACTGCTGCTGTTGCTGAGTTTGGTACCGCTGAGTGGATTGACCACACGCTTCGTTTCCCTACTGCACCAAACCGTCGCTACTCTCCGCTCTTCGCTGATGAGCTTCCGGTACGTGGTGGAAAGTACTACCAGTATGTATTCAAGTACATTGCTCGTCATAACGTTCCAGGTGGTCTTTCTGGCGTTGATCAGTGCGTAGACTCTATTACTGCACACATCTTCTTCGTTAAGGATGATCAGGTTACTGCTTTTGATAAGGTTCTTACGCAGGCTGGTATCACTCCAACCCTGATTGCTGATTATAAGGCAAATCTTGAGGAGCTTTCTATGAACCCTTATGCTAACGAGGTTGCTGATGTAGCTGGTCAGGCCGATGCTAACAAGGCTGCAGTTATTGCTGCTAAGAGCGCTGCTGATGCTGCAACGGACGCTGCAAAGGCTGCTGATACAAAAGCTGAAAAGGCTGCTACTGACATCACTGCGCTTACCGCACGTGTGAAAGCGCTTGAAGATAAGGTTTAATTTTTAAAACAAAATAAAACAAAATATAGAGCGAGTGAGAGCTGATTCTCGCTCGCTCTTTTTCGTATAAAAACAAATAAAATGACAGTTAATGATATTTCTTCTGCAATTTTAAATGATTTGTTTTCGGGAAATTTTGTTACCCCAAACAATCAAAGTCTGCTTTCTGTAGACCAATTGGAAGATGAAGTTATAGAAGAAAGGGCTGCTGTTATAAAGGAAATGTTCTTAAAAGGTATTTTAAATAAAAATGATGTTCTGTTCGCACTTAATTGTGTACCAGTAGATTGCAAAGACCAAAATAAATGTAAGTGTATGGGCTTGGGTGTTGTTAAAAATGCAAAACATTTTGAAATCCCGCAACTCATGCCAGGACTTGGTTCAGAATCTCTCGTTTATGTAGGTAGTACCGATAGATCAAATTCTTATAAAATCTTTTATAACAAAGAAGCTCTTGATTATTATAAATATTTTCAGAAGTACTCTCGAAGCAAAAAGAACAAACCGTTCGTTTATATAGAACGTACCCCAAATGAAAATGGAATGTTTGATGGCTGAATTTTCGACGCGCCAATGGTTGAAAATATAGCAGTTATTGGTGTGTTTCAAAACCCTAGACAATTAGAGGCGTACAATTGTTGTAGCCAGAGCGATTACCTTGAAATGGGAGTACTTAGTAGTGAAATTAAAAATCGTATTTTAAATAAGAAGATTAGATTATATAGGAGTGCTTCTCCAAGCGCTTCACAAACAGTTGGTTAGTATATGGGGAAATTAGTTAATATAAAAGCGGCATATCAGCTCTGTAACTCGTTATTCGGGGTAGACCCAGATCCAGACACGTTTGAAGATGTCGCATTGGTAGGGTGGGAAAAAATTGGAAACAAACATACTAGATTATATAGATATAAAGCAAATACGAAAGATAAGGAACTAGTTCTTCCTTGTAACGTAGAAATAATTGAGTCTGTAACAATACCAGCTCTGAGCGCACAAATAACGAGTAATAAAACAGATATAATAGATCTTGAAAATGTGCGCGTAGAAGGTTATATAGAGGCCTTCAAACAAAATAATGATCCTTTTTATACTAGCGGTAGTTACGTTAAATATAAAGAAGGAGATGGAGTGTTATATTTCTCCAGAGATTATGATGATATAACTGTGTTATATCACGGAATTTTGGCAGATGAAGATGATGGTCTGCCACTTGTTAATGAGAAAGAATTACGTGCAATTGCAGCATTTGTTGCTTGGAGAGAGACTTATAAAGACGCAATCCGAAGAAAAGATAGAAATGCTTTTACAATTGCACAATATATAGAGGCGGAGTGGTACAGGGCTTGTAACGCAGCACGAGTAAAAGACCACTTGAATCAAAACGATATGAATGCCATTTTAGATGTTAAAACTCGTTGAGACAGAAAGAGTTACGGCAAATCATATAAAAGTGTTTTATAATGATTGGATATATTTATAAAATTACAAATGTTTTTAATAATAAAAGCTATATAGGACAAACCGGGCGTAGTGACGTTAATTTAAGATGAAAAGAACATAAAAGAAAATATAAAAATAAAAACAATAGTGATCACAACAGCAAATTTTATAGGGCATTACGAAAATATGGGCTAGAAAACTTTTTGTGGAAAATAGTAAAAATAGTAAATGCTCCTAGTGATGAAGAATTAAGAAAATTACTAAATCGATGAGAAAAATACTATATTAAAAAATATGACACTTTTGTAAACGGATACAATCTTACAAAGGGTGGTGATGGATGTTGTGTTAACTATCTTCGAATTTTAATGTTTGATGAGACCGGGAAGCTATTAAAAACGTTTGAGTCTTCAAAAAGTGCTGCCGAGATACTCGGTGTAACTAAGGGGAGTATCCAGTCCTGTTGTTCAAGAAATAAATTTTATACAAAAATAGATGATAATAGGGTGATTTTTAGATATGAAAATGACACAATAACCGAGGAGGATTTTAAGAACTTAAAAAGAATTAATTATGATAAGAAAATTTTAATGTTTAATATGTCTGGAGTACTATTGAGAACTTTTAATTCTGCAAAAGAAATTTCAAGTGTTTTTAAAATTGCACCTAAAAGAATAACTGCGAATTGTAGATCGCAATCATCTTTTGTTTTAATAAATGATACCAGATATATTTTTAAATATAAAGGTGATACTATAACGCAAAACGACTTGAAGCGGGCGCACAAAATTAAAAGTGATCCAAAAATAAAGGTTACTGCTGTAGATAGTGTAACAGATGAAATTTTAGGGAAGTTTGACACATTGTCAGAAGCCGGGAGACGTTTTAATACACACGGTCATAATATTTCTGAAGTGTTATCTGGAAAAAGAAAAACAGCTGGGAAATTTAATGGGCATCCTATTGGTTGAATTAAAACTAGTCAGTATAATGAAATATCCGGTAGTTGATCATAGTTTTTATGCTAGAGACCTTTTTGAAACTTTTGATATAAAAGGAAAGGTTCATTTGAAGCAAAAGATAGTTAAAAAGAAATATGGAGTAGATAGATTGCAATATCTGTGTGTTAGTGTATTTATATATTGTTTTTATATAACACTTTTGGATATTATCGAAAATAATGCTAACTTTACGTTGCCTTTATATAGGGGAAAACGTGCTCAGATATATTGCAAGGAATATGTTGGTGAAGAATTACAAGAAATGCGAAAATGTGGAGCATTTGCAAGCCAAGATATGTTGGAACAAAATTTTATTGGATATGGGCTAGTTTATATGTGCGATTATACTAGTGCACCAATGGTGAAGTCGATACATATTAATGATGGTCTTAAAAAGAAATTGCGCGATAGAGCAATAAAAGGACCAAAACCAGTGAAACCAACAAATCTAGACGATTACTTACCTTTTGTGTACAAGGAGTTCGAGGATCTTCCAGAAAAGACAATTAGACAAATCTGCGAGCATGCATATAGAACTATGTTTCGACTGCAAGGAATGGGTTGCGATATTTGTTTAAGTAATAAAAGACTTTTTCCGTTTGTTGCATATTTTGGAAGGTTTTTCATTAGTGATGAAAAATTTTACGAATATCACAATAAAAAAATGGCAGATAAAATGAGAATACGATATAACTTGGAAAGAAAAACAAAACCATGAACAGGATATTATTATTTTGGTCTTACTGAGGATGAATATAATGAACTGTTTGCCGATAAGAAGGGTAGGTTGAAGAAAAAGATTGTCTTTCCAAAAATATGTTTATATAAAGTAAAAGAAGAAGCAGCATTGTTTAGAAAAGCCAAATATTTCTTTCGTACTCCGTGACAGGAAGAGAAGGGTTGAAAAATCTGATTGGAAAATTACGAGACAAGAAATGTTGAACTTATCGGAGAACGTGGTGCTGATAAAAAGGTACATTTTAAAGAATAAATATGGGACAAGCTTCGAATAATTTTTCAGAAGGAATGATAAAAGATATCAATCCGATAAATGTGCCCGCTACAGCACTTACGGATTGTAAAAATGGAACGATAATTACTTATAATGGAAATGAGTTTAGTCTCCAGAATGATATGGGTAATGCATTGGTGACTAATGCAAATAATATAACAATAACACTCAACGAAGGTTTTGTTCCAGTTGGAATGAAAGAATATAACGGAATTTTATATATTGTTTCTTATAATGACACAACGAAACAATGCGAAATTGGTTCATTCCCTAGTACAGAAATCGCCGAAACATCAGAGACGGAGGAACCTTCCAAGGAATTTTATAGTGAAATTCTCGGGGAGAGTGGGTACAAATCGATATCTTACAAGGAACTTTCAAAAAATATAAAAAGACAGCAGTTAACTGAAAAATTAAATCCAGGTGATAAAATTGCAGCATTTTTGCAAGAAACATATCCGCATAGCACTATAGATTATTATATACTTACAGATGATAATGTTGAGGTTGATGTCACGGCTGAACTAGAGAAGATTAAGAGCATTTCGGGTAAATCTCTAGAATTGCATTATTTGCCTTGGACGGTCCCCGGAGCGTTATATGGAAAGGAACGCTTTTTAACTCCGGAAGCATTAAATATTTCTGTTACATCAGAAAATAAATTAATAATATCAGTTGTTATTGAAGACGATCTTTTAAAACAAGAATTAGAAAACGATTGTGCATTAAAAATAACAATTGGTGATACCGAAATTTTATTATCAAATCATTATAAAGCAGGTAATGGTCAGGTTGTTTATTGAAATGTGAGTGATGTTATCACAGTTGGAGAATATAAATGTGCTCCGATGATATATAATGCAAGTAACACATATAATATATACTACGACAATCTTGAAACAACTGTAAAAATATCTGAAATAGAAAAAACAGACACAACTGGTTTTACTGTTGGTTCTACTACATGGCAATATGATATAATGGATGGGAACTTAACAATTATGTTTGATACACTTGGTGTTGTGGCTAAAAACAATGTAGAACTCACACTGGAATATAGTTTATATAAATTAGTGCAGGATAACGCCGGGATTGTACAAAAACTTGTGTTGGACCAAAATGGAGTTGAATACAAAAATAGGTCAGTTGATGGATGATCACAGGAATATCCAATTGGAGAAATAGTTTTACCCGTGGAAGAATATATAACAGATGTGAATCCATTACGATTGTTTGCAGAGGATATGTATATACTTGAATTGGTTTTAAAAAGTGACAACGTTGATAATATACAGAAAAAATTTATTTTTGCATCTGAATTAGTTAATGATTTTGATTACGATGATTTTGATAATATTACTTTTAGTGATGTTATTAATAAATATAGAGAACGGATTGAAAAAACAGAAGTTATTTTAGATAACATTAACACTGAAGATAAAGGAACCACTTTTGCTATGAAGGACGCTGCTTTTACTGCATGAACAACAAAGTGTTCAAATATCGATAATGCCACAACTTTTCTAGATGATGCAACTTATCAGCAATGCAAAAATGGGATTTCTGCTGACATATATCAAGACTTAAAGAATACTACAACTGGGCATTTTAAAATTTTAAGTGGCCCATTTTGGAGTGGCTTCCTCGGAGATATGCAAGTAAATGCAAGTGTGCAAACAAATAAGACAGCAAATATATCTTTTACTAAAAATAATATTTCAGGAAATTGTAGTTTTAAAAATATAAATTTTGATTCACAAATTGACTCAAAACTAAAATTCTCTCCATTACAAAGTACACCACTGACTGTGTGAAATTATAGTGATGGAGCACTGCAAGTTAAGAAAATAAATTTCTTAAATGAAGTTTATTGGTGTAACAAGGGTGACAATGCAATTGGAATTACAGTGCTAGACGAAGATGGAGCAAAACTTAGATCCACACAATTCCAAAACTCTAGCTACAGTGCAAAAAGTACTCCAGTTTCTGTGTTTTATGACAACTTGCCAGAAGACACTGATATTTTTGTCGTTAAAATGACTATACAAAATAAAAAAATGACATTGCCAAATAATGCCAATGGAGGTTTTATTTCCTTTTTCTTATATAATAAATCTTATAAATCCCATTCGGGAAATTATATCGGAGTGATCCCAAACACTGCGAATGGCCATGATATAGACGAAACTTGCGAGATAGCAAGAAATGAAATTAATGTATATTATATTGGTGTGCCATTAAAAAATAAAAATGCAACCGACGGGGGGACAACACCAAGTCCTGGACTCCAGTTAATATATCTTGACAATTCACTTAATAAGGATTGGGATAAAGTTGCTGATTATGTGAAAGGTGTTGTTTCTGTTATGAAGCATTATCAAGGTTACGGGAATGCTACATCTGGTTATTTTGTAGACATGACCGAAGAAGATTTCTCCCCAAAAGAGTCGTTTGATGCAAAGTTTGTCATAAACACAAATTATATAAATAATTTTAAATATAAAGGAGAAAATCTTTTCTCTGATTTTAGTAAAATAAAATCTGCAATCAATGTTTCTTCGTGCAAGTTTTTCGATAAAGTTCCTACAGAATTTTTTGGGGTAAAATCTGAAAATACAAAAACTTTTTCTACTAGTTTGGGACAAGTAGCAATTAAAGCAAAAGCTGATGAAATAAAAGCAGAAGTAAATACAAGGAATGAAAAAATTAATCTAGAATCTTCAGATTGAGTTACTGCAAATAATAAATATGCTAGTAAACGCTGGGACGGTTCAGAATATATGCTGGCAGACACTGGTTCATTAGACACCCAAGAAAGAAGAAATATTTTTGGAATTTTACAGAATTCTGCACCAAGCACAGATAATTACTTACAAGTGTGGACAGGACGATATGGTGGCCTGAATTCAAAATGAATAGATAGAGGAATATGATATGTTATTGGCTATCAAGATGATAGTCAAAAAATTGATTATAAAGAGGATGTATAATGGGACAAACAATTATAGAAACCGCAACGAGGAAACAGAGTGGAGATCTTGTTTTTGGCACCTATGCGCCATTGTACAATATAATAGATAATGGAGAAATCAAGAACTTCACTCTTTCAAACGAATCAAGTCTTAATCTGGATATGAATCATCCTGTTACAATTGATGCACAGGAGTCTTATGATGGGACAGTGAATCTCATTTTAAATGATGATAAAAATCCACCACGAATAATTAACACTCGATTTTCAAAAATAGAAGATAACAAGTTTAAGGTTATAAATAGAAATCAAAATCAGCAATCCAACTTATATGATAAAAATAATGTAGACACACAAACACGGCTTTTTAAAACAACTGATTATGTGCCAGTTATAGACTTACTTAATATATATGATAGTGGAGCTCTTGCTGGTGGAAATTATACTTTTTATATACGACTTGCTGACAGCGATTATAATAAAACAGATATATTGGCCGAATCTGGAATTGTCAATATTTTTAAGGGAAAATGAAATAACGTTAACTCTATTTCTGGAACTTTACAAAATGAAAAAACGGATAAAGCTGTTTGTTTATCTTTTTCCAACTTAGACCCCGCATATTCTTATATATATATTTATTATAATAGAGAGTACTGTGATACAAACGGAGTTAGGATGTCTGAGGTAAAAATGATCACAAAGCCCTATGAGTGTGCAAAATCAAAAACACGAATAACGATTACTGGAAACGAACAAACAACCGATCTTACTATTGATGATCTTAATATACAATACAATCTTGTTACTGCTGTTAAAACACAAGCGCAAGTACAGAATATGTTGTTTTTTGGCAATGTACAACAAAAAACAATTGCTATAAATGAACTACAAAAATTATCGTTAAAAATAAAAGTCGACGAAGTTACTGATGGAATGCCGGACTTAGGTTGGGTAGACACTGCTTCTTATGAAGCAAAAGATGGGTTAGAAAAATCACAAACAGAATATTACAATCCAATAAATACTTATTATTGGCTTGGATATTGGCCGGACGAAATATATAGGCTGGGAGTTGTTTATATAATGAAAGATAACTCTCTTAGTCCTGTTATGAACTTATTGGGTGTTAAGTTTAGTGAAAATGTGCGTTCAAATGACGCAGATACAAACGAGTACGAAGCGAAAGGAAGTTTTGTTCCAAACGACCCAAATTTTAAAAACACATGGGGTGTTTTCAAAACGAGTCCCCAAAATGTTATTGATTATGAGAATAAAGTAATTGCTCCAATTAGGTTTAGAGTAACAATTGGTCATGAGATACAATCCGAGTTAGAAAAACACAATGTAAAAGGTTATTTTTTCGTTAGACAAAAAAGAATACCAACTACCGTTTGTCAGGGATTTTCAGTCGGAATAGATCAAACTAGTTATATACCAATGCCTTATGTGGGAGGAAAGTACATTGCAGAAAGTTTTTTAAATCAAACGTCGGGTAGGTTGGATTATAGTTTTTCATCACATAAGGTACAAACAAATATAGTCCCATATAGTGGATTGTTGTCGATAGAGGCAAATTGCATACCCGAAATTAAATCCAAACTGAACGGCGAGGAATTTCTTGTAAGAGGGGGCGGTCAAATACTCGACCTTAAAAAAGGTAAAAAAGAGCGATATTTTGCTACAGAGTACAAAAATTCCAAAGAGACACCGAAAACACAATTAACAAATACAACGTTTATACCTAGTGACACACAGGCCAAAATAGTTAATGGCTTTACTTTTGCTACAAAATGTGGAAATGCAGAGGATGTTAGCCAATTTTCCTTTTTTAAGGAAGAAAATTATGCCGATCGGAATAGAGAATTGATTAGAGGTGATTTTTGTCCATATATAGGCGTTAATGGATTATTAACTCCAAACGTGTTATATACAATAAAAACTGGTGATTACTCTGAAACAAAATTACGAACATATTTTGAAATACGAGGCAATCAAAGTGAGCCGTTTTATGCAATTTCCAATAGATATGCTCTAGATAGTACAGATAAAACAATAGACTTGTTTAGGGGCGATTGTTATACAAATACAACATCCATCCGAATAATTAGAAATTTTATAGATCCAGAAGTTCCAGTTAATAACACAATTGTAGATAAATGGACATGAAATGATAATTACAAAGGCTTGGGAAATATGAAAACCGGTGCAGAAGAACTGAAGGATGGACAGGGTGATTATAGCAAAATAAATAGAGCAGACGTAAATACAGTACCACTTGGAATGTGGGTTACGTTTAAATGTCTTTCCACCTATAACTTAGGTTTAAGAGCACCAGATAGATCACACACAGACGAATATGCATTAATGGGGACTCCTAGAACCTTTTATCCTTATGAAGGTGTATATGTGAATCCTTGTTATAAGCCTGAAGAAACGTGGCTTTTAAATCAAGGATATGGAGCGTCTGTTGGACAAAAAATAGCTTTTCCTGCTCCAGATGTGCCTTATATAAAGGAGTTGTTTGATAATCGCATTATGTTCAGTGATGTACAAACTTTCGGTGGGTTTGAAAACTCTTATCGAATTTTTAAATCACTTGATTATCAGGATATTGAAAGACAATATGGTGCAATTGTTAAATTAGTTCCATGAAATAACAACTTGTTATGTGTTTTTGAGCATGGTGTGGGAGTTTTACCCGTTAATGAGAAGGCATTGCTTTCTACTCAATCTGGGCAATCTGTGCATATGTACGGAGCAGGTGTACTACAAAATCAAATCTCTGTTATCAATCCGGATTTTGGAAGCATATGGCAAGATTCGATTATTCGCACTCCAGTTGGCTTATATGGCGTTGATACTACTGCAAAGAAGATATGGAGGGTCACGCAACAAAACGGTTTTGAGACCATTTCTGATATGAAAATACAGAAATTTTTAAATGAAAAAATTAAAATGGGTCCAGAAGATAAATACCCTGTAATTGCCACAAAAAATGTTAAAACACATTATAATAATTTTAAAGGCGATGTTATGTTTACTTTCTACAACAATGGTTCAGAGTGAAATATATGTTATAACGAAAGAATGGGCAAGTGGATAACGGAATATGATTGAATTCCGTTATGTTCAGAAAATGTTGATAATATATTTTATTCGTTTGGAAAAGATGAGCAAACAAACAATAAGAAAGGGTTATATATTCACGGACAGGCAGGAGTTAATACAAGGGAAATATTGCCGTGTAATTGATACGGTACGCAATATCCGTTTGAGTTTGAATATGTTTGTAATGATCAGGTTGGGATGCATAAAATTTTTAACAATCTCGTGATTATTTCCAATAATGTTGCTCCAGAAGAAATTGAATATATAATTGATGGTGATGTTTACGGCTTAGTTGGTACTCCGTTAAAAGACCGAGATCTAGATAATGCAGAGATAATTGCCAGTCTAGATTACCAAAATAAGAAGGCAATCAAAGTTGAACAAGATTGTAAAGATGTTCGTAAAGTTGGACGAAGACTTGGAAATACGCAATATATAGAGGACTCTTGAAATGTGCAAATAGACCCGATTAAATACAAAGACGGGAGCCGAAATAAAGAAACCAGAATACGAGATAAATACGTTAGAATACGTGTTAGATACTCTGGAAAAGATCTGGCTGTTATAACAGCGCTGAAAACAATATATACACAAAGTTATGCTTAATATAGATTTTAGTAAATACACCCAGAATCCATACCTGAGTACAAATGCGTTAGAGCAGCAATATATAGATTTTTCACAAATCCAACAAGGCTATAGACTTAGTCCAGTTGCGAATACTACTCCAGTTGCTAGTACGCAGTCCCCCACACCGCAAGCTACGGACACAGTTCAACAACAAACTCCAAAACGCGACTTAGGATGGACGTCAATTTCTACTGGATTAAAAGATATTGCCAATCAAACAGTTATGTCTGGTTTAGCACAAAAACAGGAAAAGAAAGTTGCAGAAGATTTTGTAAAGAAAAACAAACCTAGTACAGACGGTGTGGAAATACAAAACAAAGGTTTCGATGCAAAAGGATTAATGTCTGGTATTGGACAAGTAATGTCTCCGTTAACAGACGCAGCATATCAAAATTCTGGAGTAGCTGGTTTTGGTGCTAGTGATACTACAAACCAAATAAGAAGTAACATATCAGATGCTGCAATTCAATCTGGAAATCCATATGCGATGGCTATAGGGCTCGCTACAAAGGCAGTAGATGGCATTGTTGATATCTCTGGAGGGAGAGCCGCAGATTACACAAATGCACAACTTGATGCGCTCGGCGTAGATGGTGGCGTTAAAACTGCAAATTGGTTCGGGCATATAATGAACTCTATTCCTGGGTCTGCGTTATTTGGAAACGTTTCTGGAAAGAAACTGAGTAATGCAGAGATTTCTCAGGATACAGAAAATGTACGTAACGCATATGCCGGCACATTAAATAAAATGGACGCAGCTGCAGCTGTTGGTGGTACTGGAATGGCGTGGTTTTTTAGAAATGCCCAAGATAAAATGCAAAATAAAATTGATGAACTTAATGAACGAAATAATATATTAACTAGGATTAGTCGTACAAACACACTTGCAAAAGAAAATACTTACTCTCAGGAACTTAATGCACAAAACCAAAATAGATACTCTGGAAATAGTGGCACAATGGCTCTTGGTAGGCATGGAATGGAATTGCCGGATAAGCATATGATTGCAGTAATCCTAGAAGCACGCTCAAACATGCCTAAAAAGGGGGCGGAAAAGGCGTCTGACGAGTCCGAAAAGTTACCTGGCATAGATACTAATGTGATACCAGAAGGTGCCTTACATGCCCATAAGAATCATCTTGAAGAGGCAAATCCAGACATGGATAAAGTGACCGAAAAAGGCATACCAGTTATTGCTACAGATTCGCAAGGTGTTGACTATCAGCAACTTGCAGAGATCGAGTCAGCGGAAATTATTTTTCGAAAGAAGCTTACAGATAAGATAGAGGAGTTAATGAAAGACGGTTCTGAAAAAGCAATGATACGTGCTGGCAAGTTACTTGCTCGTGAGATTATGTGCAATACCGATGATAATACTGGAGAATTTTTAGATGGAGACGATTAATATAAAAATAGAAAAGAAGCCGTACAAAGTGCTCGCTGCCCGTACTGAAGAGGAGCGAGCACAAGGCTTACAAAATGTAGAGGAGATGGATAATGATGAGGGATGCATTTTCTTTTATGACGAACCACAACACGTTGATTTCTGAATGAAAGATTGTGACCTCGAACTAGATATTATATTTTTCGGAGAAGATAAAGAAGTTATCTCTGTTAAAAAGGGCGAACCAAATAACGAGGATTTCATTTCTGAAGATAACGTGAAGTATGTCGTCGAGTTAAATGCTGGTAGTGATGTGGAACCCGGTGATGTACTTGAAATAGATAGCGATGATGATTACGCGGAAGAAGAATCTGACCTAGAATTAGAACCGAACACAATGTATGTTATTGGTTCGGATGGGCAACCACAGGCTATATTAGAAGGTGGGGAAAGAATTATGTCAAGAAAGTCAAGCCGCATAATTATTGGAAAGGCAGAAAAAGCATTTCAAAGTAAGAGTGATGTAGATTACAAGGCGTTGGGTAGATATGTTTTTAAAGAGATAGATGCCCAAAATCATAGAAAAGCCGAGTATGTAAAAGCTAAAAATTAAAAAATTATGGGAGTTTATAAAACAAGAACAAAAGAAACAGAATTGCCTGGAACTAACGATGTATTAGCTCAAACTAGAATAGAAACGTTTCCAGACGGAACACAACGCCAGATTGTATTTTATCCAGGGAGTTTATATGTTGGAGGATCGGCAGCCGCAGACACTACATTAATATCTCCACAACGAGATACTATATATTCTCCACACACTGGATATAATCACGACAAAACAACGGTAGGCTACCTACTTGGTGGGCAAACAATTTCTCCAGAAGCGTGAAAGCGGATAAACATAGAAATGGACAAACTTCGTGAAAATATGCTATTTCCAGCTTTTAACCGCAGATAATGCTTAGGTATAGTTCATAGGTATATTAGGTATATTAAGTATATTAAGTATAGTTAGTGGTCAATTTATTTCTTGATGTGGTCATTTTATTTTTTTATCTGGTCATTTTATTTCGAGATATGGTCAATTTATTACGTGATGTGGTCATTTTATTACAGCACTTTTTTATGTTTTTAGTATTGCATATTAAAAATTTTTATATTATATTTGCATTATAGAAAAGATTAATGAATTTATAAAAATTTTTTGAAAAAATGCAACACACTGAAGTTCCACGAATATTAGACTCAATGAAATTAGCGCACACTTTAGAGCATGGCGATAAAATTATTTATGCCGCAATTAGAACGTACATGAATGAAGATACAAGAGAATGTTTCCCCGCCGTTTCGACAATTGCTGAATTATTGCAGTGTAGTACAGGAAAAATAAAACTAGCAATTGGAAGATTAATTGAAGTTGGAGTTGTACAAAAATCGAATGATGGCAGAAAAAACCATTATTATTTCCCGAGAAGTGACTGGGACAAACAATTTGAAATGTTCACAGAAGCTTTTTTAAGACTAGATATGCCATTGAATATAAAAGAATATTATATGGACATACAGCCTTTTTTATACGGAAAAGATACTGGAGTGGGGAAATGCTCGTTTACAAACACAGAACTATCCCGAAGAACGGGGTGAACAACACAATCGATTAAGAAATATAACACCTGGCTTATCGAGCACGGATTTTTGGAAGAGCAAGCTACCGAAAAGAAAGATGAGTCCGGTCTGCCAGTTATACAAAAAAATTTCAATTTAGCTGGACTGCAACAAGCCGCTTTGTGGGCAAAAGCTGTTACACAGCAAGTAGTTAAAAACACGTCTGATATAGAGGAAATTAAGTCTGAAAATGAGGATTTGAAACGACGGATTGCTGCATTGGAAAGAGAAGCTGCTCTGAATAGAAATAGAGTTATAGAAAAGGAATACAAACTATAATAAAAAAGCCCCGCTATAACAGCAAGGGCTAGCAATACTTAAAAATGTTTAACGTCGTTTGCCGTAGCAGCGGTCACGCTCTTTTATTATTTTATTGCAATACAAAGATAAGATAATATTTTTAAAAAGCAAACACAAAATATATTTGTATATATCGAATTATTTTATTACTTTTGCCACAAAAGTAATATGATCTATGAGAAAATTAACACAAGAAAAATTTATAGAAAAATGTAGAGAAATTCACAAGGACAGATACGACTATAGTAAGACTATTTACTCTGGGCAAAGAAATAAAGTAATAATAACATGCAAAACACATGGAGATTTTATTCAACGAGCCGGCGCTCATTTACAAGGACAAAACTGTCCAAAATGTGCTTTAGAAAATAAAGTTCTTCCAAAGAGAATCTGAAACCCAAACGCGGAAGCCCGAAAAGAAAAATTGTTAAATCAATTTGCTAAAATCCATAATGATAAGTACATCTATAAAATAGATGGAACTGAACATATGCAAGATTATATAATGATTGTGTGTAAAAAACATAACTATAAATATAGACAACGGCTTACGAACCATCTTCGTGGTCATGGATGTCCAATTTGTTGTGGAAATCAAAGCCTTTTACAACAGAGGAATTTATAATAAAGGCGAGGGAGATACATGGAAACCTTTATAGCTACGATAAAAGTAGAGTATACTGATAAGGAAACACCAGTTATAATAACATGCAAGACCCACGGTGACTTTTCGCAAAAACCACATAATCATATATGCGGAGGTGGTTGTCCATTTTGTAAAAACTGAAAAATGCAACAAAAAATTTTTGAAAAACTAAAAGAACAATTTCCAAATGAACCGTGGATTTGGGAATATACAACGACTTGGTTGGGCTTTCAAAGAGTGGATATCTTTAATCCAAGATTGAATCTTGCAATTGAATATAACGGAAGACAACATTATGAACCAGTTGAATTTTTTGGCGGAGAAATAGAATTTGAAAAAAGAAAGTTATTGGATAATAAGAAGAAAGATTTACTTGCAGAACATAATTGTACTTTATATATTATAAAATACGACGAATATGATGAGGCAAGTTTTTTAAAAAATATAAAAACACTTATAGAAAATGAAAATTAAGAAATTTGATGTAAAGTACATGCAACAGGGTGGGCCTGTACCAGCAGAGGCACAGGGAGCTCCAGCACAAGAGGTGCAGCAAGCACAAAGTGATGAACAGATGATGCAACAACTCTCACAAGTAGCACAACAAATTATCCAGGAGATGGGTCCAGATGCAGCAGCAATGCTCGCTCAGATTATTATGGAAATGCTCCAGGGAGCAGCACAGGAAGTTGGTGCACAACCACAAGAAGTAGGTTTCCAGCGCAAGGGAGGCAAGATCTGTAAGAAGGCCTGCGGTGGAGCTAAGATTAGAAAGTAAATAAAGATTTCTTTTATAAGGAGGGGTGGAATAAAAACTGCTCCTCCTTTTTTAATAAATGATAATATATGTCACAAGTAATATATAGAAGTCAAATAAAGAAATACCAAAACGCTCCAGGACCTCTGCCTGAAAAGGAAACAGAGGAACAAAAGAAAAAGCGTTTGGAAGAAGAGGCAAAAAAGAAGGCTGCTGCAAGTGAAGAAAACAAAACTCAAGTTACTCCGACGCAATCTGGTACAACAACTCCTGCTACCAAGCCTGCATCTGTTACAAGTGCAGCTCCAGCAGATCCTGCTGAATCAGCGTTGGTAAACAATGGCTTTTTTGAGTTAAATGGAGTTCGTGTTACTGGCGCTAGAGCAATACAGGAAATAAATAAAAGGTTTAGAAACTCTTCTAATAAAAGAGCACAAACTGATGCATTAAATGCAATAAATAATGGCGGCGGAATTCGTGTTGCAGGAAATAAAATTTGGTTTTTTGATAAAAATGGAAACGATATAACTGGATCTGTTATAAAACCAAAGTCATTGCCAAAAAGTCGTTTCGCCAGAAATTGGGCAGCTACTTTTTCTACACAAAAAGATGCTGATCTTGATAGTTATAATACTCTTATCTCGGGGGAAATTACGCCAGATGTGCCTGAAAAAGAACCCGACCCAGTAAAGAAATCACTCTTACGTGGAAGCGGGTGGTTTAGCTATGATAAAGATAAAGATGGGAAATCGATATATAACAAGGGGGCTCAATCCAACCAACAAATGTACGATACAATGCGTGACGCTGTTGGTGCGATATGAGCTGATGATTTTAATAAAGACAATTATAATGATGTCGATAAATGAAATTTTGACTACATCCGTGCATTAAAAGATAATTTTAATGGAACCGAGGGTTTTAATAATTATCTGATTGATCTGGAAAATAGACTAGCTGCTGGGGAAGAAGTAAAGGATAATGACAAACGAATTCTTAAATTGTTTGGATATGAGCCAGATGCAACAGGTACAGAATCTGGAAGTAGTTCTGGCACAGGTAGCACTACAAAAGAATACTGGACTCCGGATGCTTTTAAAGGAAATGCCGATGCTTATAAAAAGGCTGGGCTTACTTTTACAAAAGGTGAGAATGGTGAATACACTCTTACTGGAGGACTGTTTGGAAATGGAGATGTAGATTGGGCACTTTTTGGAAATGATCTTTTTAAAGGTACACAATACGAAAATGGATTTTATCACAAAGGCCGTTTATACACTAGGGATGAAGTTGCTGCAGATAATGCATTAGGTACGATATTTCGACCATTCTTAACTGCTAGTGCAAATGGGGCAAATTGGAATACTACTTACGACAATATGAATGCCTCTGGAGTTCGTTTTCAGGGTGATAGAATTTGGGCAGGAAAGGATAATAAGTATTATGGTGGTTATACCACGTACGACCCAGAAAGTGTTTATGCAAGAGATTATGATAGTGCGTTTAGAGAAAACGGATTGGCAGGAAAGGGGGTAAAAGACATAACTGGTGAATATAACTTAGGCGCAGGAAAGAAATTATTCGCTTATACTGATGGGCAAACAAATTATGGTGAGCCAATTATACGTTATATGATGTTTGATAATGGCACTGTTACAAAGCTAGACAACCTAGACGCATACGCTAGTGCTAGAAAACCAGCGGCATATCAAACTGCTACACCAATTGATTGAGGCGAAATAGATGCGAATGGTTATGCTCCTTACCGAGAGTTTACTACACAAGCTCCTGGAAAAGCAAGACAAAATAACGCATTGATGTACAATCCTACTACTGGAAGATATAGCATTATAACGAATTACGATCCAAGTGCGCAAGGAGCAAAGGGATATGATATAGATCAGAGCTGGAAAGATTATATACTCGAAAATATTAAAAGCGGAATCTGAAATATTGATTTTAATGGGCAATTGAATCAGTTTGGAAAACGAAGAGTAGATTCGCAAATAAGGGCAAGCAATCCAACAGAAGCGTCAGAAAAATACAAACAATTATCCGATGCTGATCGAAGAAAGGTTGATGCAGAAATGGTAAGAAGTAGACTTACAATGCCACAGGCAATGCAAGTCCTTGGCTACCTAAAACAAGGAGGAAAAATTGATTGAAATAGACTCCAAAAGCTTCAAACTGGAGGGGCCTTCGCTGGCCCGGTGGCTGAGGCAAAAATTACAAAAACTAGTGATCTTAAACACGATATTTCCAAAGCGCACACTATGGATGAGGGTCTTACCGAATCTGAAAAACTTAGGATTGGTGCTGCTATCACTGACTTAGGAGGAACAATCGTATCGCTTATCCCGGGCGCCTCTACTGCCGGCGCAGTAACTGGAGCTCTTGCTACAACAGCTCAATTACGGGCCGATCGATTGGCACAAAAAGAGGGTCGTGACGTTGGGAATTACTGGGGTCGTGCAATTGCAAATTATGCGATGGACGCACTTACAGCAGCTCCTATTGCTGGTGCCGCTGCAAAGATTTTCAAAGTTGGAAAAGGACTCCAAAAGATTGCTCCGTTACTTGGAAAAGCAATGCGTTTCGCCGCTCCTGTTCTTGGTGCTGCTGGTCTTGCAAACGCACAAGCAGCTCTTGATAAAATCGTTAAGGGAGAGTGAAGCAAACTTACCTCCAATGATCTTACTGATCTTTTTAATGGACTTTCTGCTGCTACTGGTGGTGGAGCCGTTGTTAGACAGGGCGTTAAAGATGCTAGAGCAATTACAAATCTTGCAAATAATGCACAAACTGCAGCAAAAGACACAAAAGCAATTAAAAACGGAAAAGTAGGCGACGTCCTTTTCGATAAAAAGACTGGGGAAATACTTGAAACTCTTGATAAAACAAAAACAAAGAAAGAAGCTCTTAGCAAAATTAAAGACATGGTAAAAGAGCAAAATAGCGCTCTTGATGGAGAAGCTCTTGATAAGGCTGCACAGGATGTTTTTGACGCTCTTGGTCTTAAAGAGACGGCTGGGAAGAAACGCTTGAAAAGAAATGGATTTTTAAATTGAAGTCGCGAAGCTGGTGATGCTCGTTTCGAAATAGGAGACAATCTTAAACTCCCGAAAGAAACATCGATATGGAGCGAAATGCTGAATCCGAAAAAAGTTTGAATGCGTGACGAAAATCTTGCTAGAGCTGTTTCTGGGCTTTCTGCAGAGGAAATAAATGCTGCAAATAAAGCAGTTAGAACTAGACAATACAATCCAAATAGTGAAACTAGCTCTATGGATTTGTTTGATTGGTTACGCGCTCGTGACACCGCACAAGCTATTTCTAGGATGACAGTTAATAATCCACAAGTTTTTACAAATGCTACTTTTGGTAACGCGCCAGTACAGGATAGGAGACGTTGATTAGGCCCCCTGACTGCAAATGCTTTTGGACCACGTGGATATAGGATGACTACACCGGCTACGACAGCCACTCCAGCACATGTAGCTCCTGTGGAACCAGTTACTCCAATAACCACATCAACGCCTGCCCCACCTGTCCCAACGTCAAGTGTGGCACCAGTTACTCCGAAGAGTAGAGAGGAGCTGAAAAAGCTTGTTGATTTTAGAAATAAATTTATTGATGATATGGTAGCAACTAATGAGTCGCCAAGGCTTAAAACATATACAGTTTATGATGCGTTAGACAGATGACTAAATTTTGCAAAAGAGCATCCAGATGCAATGGTGAATGCTATAAGAAGAGCTGGAGCTAAATTATACGGGAAAGGTACTAGTGATTATGATGAATTTATCTGGTGAATAAACAAAGATGTATCCACGTTTCCTCATACATATGGCTGACTCAACGGTCGTAAATTCAAACAAGGTGGTGAAATACCGAAATTCCAAGACGGTGGTGAAAATATACATGAAAGAGGAAAAAAGCCAAAGTTTAATATTCCGGGAATGATGGACTTGACGTCTGCAATAGTACAATCTACGGCAATTGGAAAGGCTTATGACGACAAGAGAGAAGCGATTAAATTGGCTGGACTTGCAACGAAGACATCACCAAGAATACAAGGAACTCGTTTTGATGTCTCCCCAATTGATAGACAAGTAAATGAAGCAGTTGAGCCTTACAGGCAGGTACAGTTCAATTCTTCTGATAACAGAGAAAATATGGCTGGAGAACTCCAGAGAGCAAAAGCAATTTCTGATATACACGAACGCGCAGGAGAGCAGAAAACACAAGCAATCAACCAGTTTAACGCAACTGAAGTACAAAGAGCAAATGCGCAAGCTTCACAAGATGCAGAAGTTGCAGATGCAAACAGAGCGTTATCTGCACAAGTTGCTGCATCTCTTAAAGAGGCAGATGCTGCTGAAAGAAATGAAAAATGGGCACAAGTTTGAAATACTTATAGCCAGCAGTTTAGACAGAACGCTCGTGATCTACAGAATAAAAAGGCACAATCACAATACGAGTCCGATCTGCAAGATGCAGAAAACGAGTACAATGATGCTATTAAAATGGAGTTTGCTGGGTTGCGAGGCGAATACGAAAATGACCCAAATAAAGGGAGCATGTCTTTTGAATCTTGGGTTGCTGCTGATGCAAATCGACTTAATAGATATAATAAAATTAAAGAGGGCGATGTCGTCAGAGCCGCTACAGATAGATACAGAAATAAGAGGCTTGGCTTGCAAAATAATTACTACTCGACTATGTATGGACCAATCGTTGGATATAAATCCGGAGGAAAAGTAGAAAAAACTGTATCAAAGAAGCAAAAACTCGACGTTAACGATAGGCTTGTCTTACAAGGTGATAAAGCAGCAAAACGTGCTATCTTACAAGCGAGCAACAATCTGCATAAAATGCTGATGAAATTAATGAAATAATATATGAAAATAAAGAAATTTGCAGGCGGAGGTATTGCTTACCTTCCTACAACAAATAGAGTCGCAGAAGAGACCGTAAAAACAACTACGGCCTCTTCTGAGGATTCTTCAAAGAAAAACAAAACAATAGATAAATTATTCGATCTCGTTAAAGAAAAAGGGCTTGACTCTGATGTCGCCAAGTTCTTAGATGCAGTTGATATAAAGCTTCAAATGGGACTTAACCCAGACGGAGAAAATCTTACACAACGTGATCTGGTACAATTAGCTAGAATGGCATCCTCCGTTACTACAAATTACGAACGTTACAACACAGCAGTTAAAAACTTAACGGAGCAGAATGCAGAGGCAGATCTTGCGATTGATGACAGAGGCCGAATATATTGCATGAATACAGAGAGTGGGAAAGTTGAGGCATTAACTCTAGATAAAATAAAGGAACAGGAGGGAAAAATTGCTCCTCTTACAAATGCAGAGTTATTAAATCTTAGGCGTAGCAGACCTGATCTTGCATATAACACAAAGATTATTGATGATATAAATAACGCAGTAGGCATTGATACAATTACAAAATATCTGCAAGATACTATTTCCAAGTTTAAAACAAGTACAGTAGAAGGGTACTCTGACAAACAACAGAATGCAATCCAATCTGGATTACAAGATCTTATTGGAGGAGATTTTGACACAAAGCAATTACAGCTTATACAGGCGGGTCCAGATGGAGTTTACAAAATTAAAAATCAGGACACAATTGCTGATAAAAATATATATACTGCTCTTAACTACTTGATGAGTACTCTGCCAAACAAAATGAAAAGGAAACTTGAAGCAATTTCTTTTGCAGAGGGATATGATCCAAAAGCAATGATGGCTACAATGCTTGTTGCAAATACTGAAAGATCTATTTCTGCTGACTGGGAAGGACAGGTTGAAAAAGATGGCAAGCTTAGTAAAGCTGCGGCTAGTGATAAAGAAAGTACACAATATAAAGATGACACCCTTGCTGCCAGATTTGCTAGGGGCGATCTACAACAAACAAGAGCATATATTTCTCCAATTGCCGAAATGGCTGGAGATACTGCTCTTATGTCGTTTGACGCATGGAATGGATATAGGCCCGTTACGGACGATCTTAAAGCAATTGAAAATACAAATGTTTATGACGCCTTCAATTATATCACGCAATTAAAGGCCTGCGACCAATCTTCTATTACTTTTGGAAACCAACGCATTTCAAGGAATGACTTACATGGCATGATAATAGATGAAAACAAAAATGTTATGCGAATGGCATTACCTTATAGATATGACTCTGACGGTGCAATGGTTCCCGATTTTGACTTACTTAAAAAGTACAACAGAGTAAATCGTTTAGTACAGGAAAACCCTGGTATGACTAAAGCCGAAATAAAGCAAAGGCTTGGCGAAGATCTGAGAGATGTACAAATTGATAACGATGGAAAAGTGACTATAAATCCTGATAAAATTGCAATTTTTGGAGCACTTGGAGTTATTGCCAGCGATCAAATTATAAATGTTGATAAAGACAAGAATAAAGGATTCATACAACGACTTGATGGAAAAGCAGGAGGAGCGATAAAAGATGAGTTCAACAAGCTTGTACAATTCGGAACTACAAAAATTTCAAAAGGACAAAAAGAATTATATGATCTTGATGATTCTGGAGACGATGATTTTTATCTTGGTTGAATATATATGCCAATTACTGACGAAACACAAGGGTTCGGATTAACACAAAACCAACTTATACCTAGAGAGGATCTAATGGATGTTACAAAAAAGAGTGCTGTTTCTAGTATAGTACAGCAGAATGCGAAACAGAATCCAATGAGGGTTACAATGGAATAAAATATGAATAAAAAAAACGATATGTTTGCTGTGCTTTTTTATCAGCCGGACACCTCGGTTGGTGAGCTAGCACTTAATGGGATTACCCCAGATAATACTGGAATACAAGATAGGGATTACTATAAAAACTTACAATCTGTCCAAGATGCTGAGCAATTTAAAACAGACGGAAAGTTTGACGAGACAAAGTTCAATAACTTTTATGATAGCGTTACTAGAGTTTATGATACTTACGCAAAGGATGATTGGAAGAAACAGGTTTTTGAAAGTTTTGCAAAAGATCCTTATGATTGAACAGATCCGTTTAACTCAAACGTTAAAGATTTTAATGTGACAATCGACAACTCAAACAGAGGTCGTACTTCTTTTGGTATAACTGGATTTAATAGAACTGGAAATCCAACTCTTAGTACACGAGAAATCGCGCAAGCTAGCAAGATGCATGACAAGGATGGAAATGAGCTTAATTTTTCTCCTAATTCTCGTGGATTTTTTAAATCAATTTTTGCTCCTACTGCTGCTCTTGCACAATATGACGAGACTGGCATGTATGAGGAAAATGGGAAACAAGTTATGCATTATAAGGGTGAGTATAAATTAAATGCAGACGGCGATCCCTATTACGAGGAACTCGGAGATAAAGATCCATATGGTCGTGAAATTTTGCGGGTTTCTGATGTTGTAACTGTTGATGGTACTACCCTAAATAAATATTTTGATATTTTTGATGCGGACGGCATTGACGAAAGTGTAGGAAAAACAATTTTAAAAACTACAGCAAAAGTAGCACCGCTTCTTATTCCAGGTGCTGGGCAAGTATATGGCGTGATCGGAATGGTTGCCGGATTGGCAGAGTCATTGCCTGGCCTTATTAATAGCGTTAATAGTGTGTTTGGAGTACAAGACACAGAATATGGGAAAGCTATTGCAAGGGCCGATGCATATATGTCCCGTTTTAAAGAAACGACCTCTGATAACTCACAGGGGAAGTTTTGAACTTTTGAAAATTTTGGAAATATTATTACATCTAGTGCTGGACAACTATTTTCGCAAAGAACTGTAGCTAATCTCTCACAAGCCCTTATTACTGGAGGTGATCTTATGCAAGCAAGAAAAATTGGCCAAAAACTTTCTCTTGGCTATATGGCATTGACATCATCTACCGACGCATATGCCGATTTTAAAGCTGCCGGAGCATCCGATAGAGTTGCTGGTATTGGTGCACTTGCGACTATGGCAGGATTGTACACGCTTATGTCCAAAGATTATTTTAAAGACTGGCTTTTTAAAGGGCAATGGCTCGACGAAAATGAGGGAAAAAATGTTGTGGCCAATTTCATGAAAGAAAAAAGTCAATTATATACAAAAGAATTACTTGGTGAAGAAGCGCTCAAAAAGACCGAAAATCTCTCTGTAAAAGAAGCATCTAGTCTGTTTGGAAAAATTAAAAATGGTGCAGTAAAAATTTGAGATAAATTCGCGAAAACTCCTCTTTCTGGAAAAGCTCCTGAACTTACAACTGCTGCTGAAAAAAGTGCTGAAGAAGTTGTTAAAAAGGGCGCTGGGAAGAAGGCGCTTAGTGTACTTAATATTATGTTGAATAGGTCTGTGAACGAGGGTGTTGAGGAAACTATGGAGGAAGTAGTTGGAGATATGACCAAGGGAATTTTTGCTGGATGTGAGGCTCTTGGTTTTGATCTTCACGACGAAAAGGAAGATGAACTTAATTTCGGTTGATCTCTTGGTGACGCAATGCTTCGTTACTTAACATCTTTTGCAGGTGGCTTTTTTGGAGGTGCAGTATTTGAGGGAATTACTCAACTTGAGTATGCTAGAGATCACAAACTACAACTTAGTGATCTTGATGACGTTGATTCACAATTGATGTATATGCTCTTACAGGGAAGAAAAAATGATCTACTCGATTATGCAAAGTTATATAGAGATAAAAACTCTTTTTTGAGTAAGGATCTTTCCATGCGAGTTGTACAGAGAAATTCAGACGGAGAACTTATATATGCACCGACTACAGATCAAAATAAAAGTCAAAATGAGGAGATGTACAATTTTGTTGTTGGGGAAATCAACCGGATGGACAAACTTCTTAGCGACAATGGTTTCACAAGCGCAGCGCTAATTCGTTACTTGACCGAGTTTGATCAGGGTGTTGATAAAGACAAAGACACAGATATAAATATTATTAACGCCGTTAAAAAGCTGAAGGTACACACTTCTTTTATGGATGATATGGTTAAGATTGGGAAGGAGTTAATTGCGGTTGATGATGCAATTAAGAGTATGGACCCAATTCTTACTGATCCAGAAAAACGAAAACTCAGGGACGAGAAAAAAGATCTCCCAGCTGACAAAACAAAGGAAAACCTTCTTGCAAGGAAAAAGGAGCTTGAAAAACAACGCGACGAATTGTTCGATCACAAAAATGATTACAAATATATTCGGCAAGCACTTTTTATGCTTGATATTCCACTTCAAAAGCTTTTGCTCGGTTGTGTTACAAATGAGTCTGGGCAAGCCGCGCAATTCGACGAGGAAAACTACATTTTGAGTGGAAATCAAGGTTTTGATAATTATCTATACTTGAAATATGGGAGGACTAGGAAAAACCTTTCAAGTGAAGAAATAGCTATCTATAAGAAAGATTATGACGCGTTTAAAGAAATGGATAAAGAACATATAGCAGTCGATCTTAGTAGAAAGTTGTTTGATCTCAGCTGTGCTATAAATGAAGCTTTTGCAAAACCACTCACCAATGCTGAAGAGTACTTGAAGGGCACAATAGACAATGATACTTTTAATAGGACTGTTCTGCTTGGAACTACTGAGGTATTTCAAAAATATCAAATAGCAAAAGCAAGTCTTCCAATATATGATTCAAACATAAAGAAAGAACAACAAAGTATAGATAATGCTGAAACTGAACTTAAAGATCTTGATGGTTCAAATCCGGAAAATGACGCAAGGATTAAAGAGTTGAATGCAGCAATTGTTCAATCGCAAGCTAAAATCAATTCGCTACAAGAGGCTCGAACAAAATTAGTTGAAGATATCTCTGAGTTTGAGGCTGTATATGGCGATGATGAACGAACAATGCCATTTCTTGGGATCGCTCTCGCAGTAGATGAAAACGGAAAGAAAATCGATGATGAAATTTCTAAGGAGCAGAGGCAATATGCACAGTTCTTACTTAGCTTGAATCCCAATATATTTGAAGACATTAAAAACTTGTTTGACGATGCCAATGCCGATGAAAACAATATGGACGAAGAGGGTTTTGTTGACGAAGAGTTAGTAGAACAATCAAAAGATGAATATGCAAAAGCTGAAGCATTACATGCTGATTATATTTCAAAATTGCAAACAGCCATAAAATTTGTTACAGATTACTATGATAAGGTTACGGATAAAAATATGCTGAATACATCAGATATATATTTAACTGCGTTAACTAGAAATTTAGCACAAATTCTTGGATCAGAGACGTTTGCTCGACTTTCTGAATTTCAAGTAGAAGACGACGGCAGCATTACTTTTAAACATATATTCAGTGGAGAAACTACAGCTAGTGGAGAACCGAAATATAAGGTTATTTCTATCGGAAACAAACCTGCAATAATTAGTACATTTGTCGAAGGAGTCAAACGTCTTTCTGAAGCTCTCGCAAAATATGATTATAACGAAGTACAAAACACAAAAAATTGAGCAATTAATGAGCTTACAAAATCTGGCCTAGCTGCATCAGAAGCAGAAAACTTGCTTAAGAAGTGTTTTGAAGCATCGCTTGGTGTTGATATATTTTCTGTTTTTGAAGATATTAACAAGAAAAGGGCATCAATAAAAACTTTTGATATCATTGACGTTATACGTGGTTTGAATATTTCTGCAGATGGGGAGCTATATAGTCTGCTCGATCTTTTACGAGAGGAAAAAAATACAATTGCACAAAAAGGGGCGACATTACAAGACTACATTATGGATCCAACCCATAAAGACACACTAAAAAAAGTTAAGTCCCTAATGTTGATTGCGCTAAGTGCCATACAATCTGCATCCGATGGATCAAACAAGGTTGGGAATGCAATGATTAAGAGTAATGATGTGGCTAAATATGGAGAAATATCAGAACGTACTAAAGACGCATTACTTGAAGACGCTGATTATTATATGAATGCCGTTAATTATCTGATTAGCCTCTCCGAAGCGAATGAAAAAGCAAGAAGTGACTATTATCAAAAATGTGAGGTTGGCATACATAGAAATGTTCTTTCACAACTTATTAATGATTTTAATAAAGAATCTAGTTGAGGGAACAAATTTTATAAAATTTTTGGAGTTAATATTCCAGAGTTACTCACCGATGCATTAACGGAAACTGGTTGTAATATTACACTTGATACACTTAATCAGAAGAATTTTGCTGAGTTCAAACCTGCGTTTATTCGCTTGTTTAGTAAAATTAGGTCTGAAATTCTTAAATCTAACTCTTTTAAAGCACTTAAAGATTCAGATTATAAAGATAAAAATGCTGATTATGTTATTGGAGCAGAAATTGCAAAAATGGTTGCAAACAAAAATCCAAAACTTGGAAATTATGGAGAAATAAACATTGATGACCCATTAACGGACTTATCAATGTCGGTATATCTTGTTTCCTTACTAAGTGAGGATTATGAATCTTTTTACAACAATTTTATTGAGGTAGTTAGAAGTCAAGATAAGTATGCTCCTTTTGGGGCACAAGAACTTGCAATTTTAACATCTTATGAATTTGCTACAGATGATAACGGATCGTTTACTGGGTTTCTTGATGTCTTAGAAGAAACTGAGGTTAACTTGGATGGGGTAGATCTATTAGTTAAAGAAGATTCTGAAAAAAAGGCAATTACAGAAGCGTGGAACTCCAGAAAAACTCTAAGAAATTTTATTCTTACACAAGGTGGTACAGGCTCAGGAAAAACGTCTGCGTGTGCATTCTTCGTTAAAGGCTTGTTAAAAAAGAAGTTTGGAGACGATATAACTATTGCGTCCGCTGCACCAGATATGATACAAGCCGCCCATTTTAATGAAATTCTTGGAGAGGGCGAAACACTTGATTTTGCCGGGTTGCTTAAAAGTATGTTCGGAGGAAAAGAAGATATCAGTGGGCTTCTTAATCTGGATATGACTGGAGATGCTTCAAAAATATTTTTTGAACAAGATAAGGATGATAACGCGATATTAAAAAATATAATGATCGCAAAAAAATTAAATGGAGTTTTTGATAAAAAATCTGATCATAAGTTTTTGTTTATTGACGAGGTTAGTCACTTAAATAAGGGCGCTCTTGAGTTTATAAATCAAGTTGCTGATAAGTTTGGAATAAAAGTACTTGCATATGGTGATCCAATGCAAAATGGAGCAACATATACTTTTACAAAGGATGGAAAGAAAAAAACAATAGATTATAATATTTCTGATTTTTTTACAATATCTACTCCTTCTCTTGGTGATAGTGTTCGTTTTGAAAATAGCGCAAAAGACAAGAATTATAGGACCATTAAAACAGTTCTCAACCAGATTGAGAAAATGTTTAAACAACATGCAGTTATGCATGATTCTATAATTAGGCAAGTTTCTGGACAGTTTAAGAAGAATCTCCCAGTAGATCTTAAAATTGATTATTATGAAGATAATAATAATTTTGCAGGTGAAAAGTTTATTGCAGAGACGGAAGTAAACTCTTATATTGATAAATTTAAGAAATTATCTCTTGAGCTACACAAGGATGATCCTGATACTTCAAAAAGAATTCCAAATATCTGCATTATTACGGATGACACAACTAAGTTTACTGCCGAGCCTGGAGTTACCGTTATAAATCCAAGATCTGTACAAGGTCTAGAGTTTGACTATGTTATTATTGCTGGACATAAATTCGATTCAGATTTTTATACTGCAATAAAAGACTTATATACATTAACTGGACGGTCTAAGAAAGGTACTGTCATTAGCGCAGATGCTTCAAAATTTAGAATTACAAACACTGCTGGCAATGACTCACTGCTTGCCCCAAGGAATACAAACGATGAAATTGATGCTTTTAAAGTTTGGAAAAATAATGTTTTTGACGAAATTCAAAGAAAACTTGAAGCGCCATCTTCAGAATCAAAACCACCTGTAGAAGAAAAACCAAAGCCGCCAGTTGAAGATCCTTCTAAAAAGAAGAAGCCTGACGATCCTTCTAAAGAAGGTGATGGATCTTCTGACGAAGACGACGTTGATGACGGAGAGGCCGAACGTGCGAGAGAAAAAAATGAGTCTGGTTCTGAGTTTGATATTAGCACGATTGCTGAGGATGATAAAAAATCAGCAAGAGCAAAAATATTCGAAATTAACAATAAACAATATGAGTTAATAACAAATTCAGTTAAATACTCTTGGGCAAATTATGTTTCATGGGTTAATTCTGATAGTGGGCTTTTCTTAAATGAGGGATATACTGGAAAAGAAATAAAGAATCGATTTTCTATTTTTAATGGGCTAGAGTTTGATAGGGCAAGTTCTGAAGTCGTTTCAAATCTTAAATCTTTTTATAGAAAGTTTGCTTCTGCCGTTGTATATAACGCTGAACTTAATATGAATCAGTATAATGCAATGCTGAACCTAATTCCAGACAATCGTTATAAAAATATAGTAGAACAGCTTATTAGGAATTGGAACGACGAGATGCGTAGTGGTCACACTTTTATAGCTAGATCTGATAAATCGGCAAATAAAACACTCATCTCTTATGTCCTAAATGCAGAAGTAGATGGAAAACCAACTACTTATCTAGTCCCTGTTGCACTTATTGATGGAATTGCTGAAGGAACTATTACAACAAAGGCACCTCTCTTCAAGCGACATGACGAAATGAATGTTATTTTTGATACTCCAAGCAAACGATATAGTGTGTACGGAACAGATGCGGAAGCAACTGGGATTGTATCAAAACCTAAAATATTAACTCTTGATAAATCAAATAAAAATTATGATGCTGGAGTTAATGCTTTTGCAAAAGAAAATTCAGGATCAGCAATTGCATTAGTTACCGATGCTGAATTTCTTACCGATGCAGATTTTGATCAAATGTTTAGAACAAGAAAAGATGGTGAGCAAGTTAAACGGGCGTTAAATTTTGATGAAGTTACTACTAGGAAAGAAGGTCGAAAAAATATTAATGTTTATTACTTGACAATAAATGGCACACAAATTCCGTTTATGAATGTCCCTGTTCGAAATGAAGTATCTCTTGGTGAATTATATAACTTATCTAGAATTGGTCTGTATGCATGTGGTTCTCTTGAAGAAAAATATCTAACTCAAGCACAAAAAGATCTGATCACTTCAGAAGGCGTTGGGGTTTCTGTTGAAAATGCAATGCGTTATATGAAGCGCTATATTGGACAGTTCGATGTAGGAAAGACGACAAATGCTACTGGAGATAGGTCTGCATCTCTTGCAAAAATCTTCAGAAGACTTAGTTCTAGCTATAAATTGTTGGGTAGGGCCGACTCTTTTAATTTTGCAGGAATGTTATATGCCGCAGCAAACCAAGTTAAAAAGGATACAGACGGAGAAACTGCAGCCCTTGTTTCATATATTAAAACAAAGTTTAATAGTAGCCTGTTAAAATACTTAGCTTGGCCTCAATCTCAAAATAAGAAATATGCATATAAGAATGCAATTACGTTTAATATAGGCATACCTTATACAAAAACATTAGCCGACGGATCTACAAGAACATATATGTATAATACTTATTATACAGCACAAATTGATTATGACGGCCAAAAATATAATGCAAAAGTCCGTAAGCAATATATGAACGGGATTAATTTTGCAGGATTCGCGAATGGAGCGGATCCAAACGATTCGTTTGTTATTCCAGCATTAAACACCAACATGACAGTTGCAATTGAAAGGATGTTAATGGAGTGTGTAAGTAGAGCGGCTGCTGGTGTACCAAATAATAGACCTGATATAAAACAGGGGGCAAATGTATTTTTGGGTGAGGTTAATGAGAATAATATAATTGATAAGTTGGCTAATGGCAGTGTACAAATGTTTTTGACTTCTATAAGCCAGAAAGTGCAAGAAGATGGCGGACTTGGTGATCCTAAAGTAAATATGTTAAATGATTATCAAATGGTTAGCAAACTTCTCGACGGTATACCTGATTCAAATTCAAAGTATCCAGAAGCGCTCTCAATGGTTGCAGAACAATTACGTAAGTTTGGCCATTTTAAAGACGGTTTCATTCTTAATGCAAATAGAGTTGTTTCGGAAGAAAATGAAAATAAGAGACAAGTAACTAACTATGCAGACACTCCTTTCTTACCTAATATAACAAAGACAAACTTCATCGGTTCCACTGCAAGAAACTACACACTAGACCAATCTTTTAGTGGTACTCCAGATGCTACTTTTGGAAATTTCCAGTATGGTGTTGCAAGCTCAAATGTAGCGACGTCGTTTGAAATAAATGGAAAATATGAAGTGCAAAACGACAAAGTAACTGGTTGATTCAAGGTTGATTCTGAATGAATTGGGGAAAATCTTGTTGATGCTCCTAAGAATAAAAAGACGGCAGTGATTTCTCAAATAAATCTTTCAGGAGATTCTGTCACTAGTGTTATTTTACGCGTAGGAACAACGGATATTGATGTTAAGGTCAAAGCCGGCACAACTCTTGCACAACTAACTAATGGACAAATTGTTGTAAGCCCAAAACCACCTGTTGAGACAGGAAAACCGGAAATAACGGATGTTATGGGCAATATATATCAGCTTGATGACAAGGAGGAAGGAATTGGGTACACATCCTTAATAAGGGAGGGTAAAAAATATAGAATTATTTCTAACAATCTTGGATTTATTCAAGCTGTTGGAAATGGAGAAATAATTAACGTTGCTATTGACTTACCAAAACTTAATTACCAAATCTGACAAGGTAGTGCATTCCAGCGTTCAGTTTGGTCAAAAGGCTGAAAACCATTTTTATTCGACGAAAATAGTAATGCAGTTTATGATTATCAGTTAGATAGAACTGGTTACTTGGACGATTCGCATAAATTTGCTATATTTGTAGATGAGAATGGAGTAGAGATAAAAATTCCAATTATGCTATCAAATGTTGTCTCCAATATTATGCTTGTAGAGCATAATGGAGTTTATGTTCCATTCGGCAGAAACAAAATTACAAAGTTTGAATTATTCGCACTTACAAACGAGTATGATGGGTCTGAAGAAACCGATACTTATATATTAAATTCAATTTCTGAAAAAGGAGTTATAGTTACAAACTCAAAAACAGGAGAGACTCAAACTTACAGTTTGTATGAAAATAGTCTCGATGCGATGAAGGCTAACCTTCATATAAAAACAGATAGTGATGCCAAAATAGATCGTTTGAGTCAATTGTGCGAAAATAAGTTTGGAACAAACAAATTAACAGAAACTACACCAGAAAAAGCATTAGAGGAACTCAATGAGTTATTAACAAATGAAAGAGTCCAATTAAATGAAGATGGAAATGATTTTGAGTTTGTTAGTATTGTACAAGATTCCGATATATCCTTACTTGAGTCAAACGGGTATAAAGTTGTTCCTTATGATAAGGGACAAATATTTAACACTTACGAGCTTTCTGGGGATCGGAGTATAAATATATATAATGTTATAGACTCGGAGGGAAACACAAGATCGGCATTAATAATAAATGGAGAAATTAAAACCATCCCAAATATAGATGTCGCAATAGATGAAGTGAATTATTTTTTAAGTGAATTGTCTAATGCAGCACAGGGATCGAATCCAATGATTGCTAGTGCACGTTCAAATATTAATAGTTTGTTAACGCAAGCAATAGATAATCCTTTTAATTTTGGATTCAGCAAAGTACAATCTGCATTAAATGCAGCAAAGAAACTGTGGAGGCTTTTAAATACCGAACTTTCTACAGAAGATTCGCAACGAGTGAAAGAATTAATAAAGAATTTTAATAACACCGTTGAGATGTTTTCTGAGTTTGAAGACGCGGTAAACAAGAGCACACAATGTAAAATGTAATTAAAAAAATTAAACTATGGCATGTGTATCAGTTGGTAGTATTTTTGACACAAGTACAAAACAACAACTCATCAGAAAGATTCTCAGTCCTAATGAGGACTGGGAGTCTTTTTTAAAAGATTCTGTAGGAGAAAAAACAGATGTTCTAACAGAAAAAATTAATAAAGTTATTCAAACTTATGGAGGGCGGGAGGCTCTCGTTGCATTAGATGAAGATTTCAGTTTGGATGTAGATGCTTTCAGCGATGCTGTATTTTATGAAATAGAATCAAATAGTGATGATATGCGGCGCAGTGAAACACAGCTTGTTGAAAAGCCAGATATAAATGTTGCTTTTGAACCATGAGATGCTGGTGGAAAATCTCGGCTAACAAAGGCGTTTAACCACAAGTTAACATCCAGCATTATTATTGATTCTAAAATAGTTAATGGAAAAACTGTGTTTTTCTCTCCAGTCTACGGAAATGAGGACCAAAAGAGCGAGCAGATAAGCAAAATTCTTTTTGATTATAAATTACAACTTGTACAAACAATTAACGCGTTGATTGGGGGGCAATTGGATGCTAATCCAACAATGACAGATGCTACATTAACTCAAATTATTGAAGATGCATTAACTCGATTCGAAAATTATAAAAGCGGATTAACTGAAGAACAAAAAGCAATTCAACGTGAAGCGTTTTACAAAGAACAGAGATATGGAAAAACAACACAATATATAGACGCAAACGACGCTTATATAAAATTAAAATATTTTAATTACCTTATTCAAGATTGCGGGTTTGTTGATATAAAAAATGCATATAAAAACACTGATGTACATGGTGTAAATATGTATAAATATAAAGAGCCTAAAATGAACCATGTTACCCGCTGGGGAGGTGAGGAAATAAAGGCAATTGATAAACACGCAAGTAGTGCTTTCAAACTTATAACAAATAATATTCCGTGTATTGATTCCGATGGTAATATTGTTGAAAATCAATATGTTGGAGAGGATGGTTTCAGATCAATTATGTCGCAGTTTAAACTCTGGTTACGTTCTTCAAATAATGGACAAAACACAAATTATGATGCGTCTCTTGAGAATGGTGACATAAATGGATTAAGAGCTGCGTTTGAAAAGTTTGTTACTCAAAATTTTTCAATAGGAGCGGAAATATCTGATGAATATAAAGTTAAATACCCAGATCGACTCCGAGGACTTAATACATTTTTCGGTTCACAGATGGATGAATACGTACCTCTCATGTGGTCGTACGTACTTAGAACGGAATCTGTTAATTATAACTTATATTCTATTAATAATGATGCGTTGCAGAAAACGTCTGCTAGATATCGTGTTACTAGACTTCAGTCTCACAAACTTCTTGATACAATTAAGGGAACAATATATAACAACCAATATATTTTTAAAAATTATAAAAACAATGATGGGTTGAAAAACAGATATGGAATCACAACAGATGGCGATGATATAATTATGTTTACTGGAACCGATCATGCTATTAAATTTATTAGAAATACAAAAGGTCGTGAAAATAGCTGAACAATTGAATATATTAATCCACAAGCATCTGAAAATGATCCGAATAAATGAATTGATCGAGAAGACGGAATTGAAATTCCAACCGAATATGGAGTAGTAACAATTAAACCAAATATTGAAAAAACAAATGAGGCAATTCGTGAGTTTATAGAAGAAACAATTGGAGCAATACCGAGTAATTGGAGTAATTTTACAAAAATAACAAGTTTAGCAAACTTATATACACCGGCAATTGCAACAATTATAACTGCACTTGAAAATCCTGGTACGTTTGAATATGATGAATATCTTAATGGAGATATTAAAATACTCAATCCTTATAAAAGTGGAGTTGTTAATGCAATGGTTCCACTTGTTGATTTTATTACAGCTGTTAAAGGATTGGATCTCGTAGTTACCTTGAAGGACTTAAACGGCAATTCAATTCCTGCATTTGGAATGACTTCATTTCAATATGGTCTTTCTGCTCACAAAAACAAAATGCAAAGAGAAGTAATTGGTACAGACAAAATCAATGCTCTTGCAAATAATTTTGTTTTTCAAAATAGTAATAATGTCGGGCAAGAAATTATTCGAAATACAGTTGCAATAAACGGAGAGGTTAAATCTTCAAAACAACTCTCTTCAAATGAAGTTTCTTACTTAGCAATTACCTCTGAGTTTGGCTCTAGTTTATATGACATAAATAATAAATACGTAGAATTTCAGAATACAACAAACTCTGATAAAGTTACACATCCAATTATTCCATATAGTAAAGGAATAGAATTAGACAAAGATTTTACTCTTGGCACAGCACTTACTACAATTATACAAAATACATCAGATGCAAAAAAAGCAACTGAGGCCATTCTTAAAAAATTATATGACTGCAGAGTCTCTGAATATCGTGCAATCGCAAAATCTTTTATAGAAGATTATAATAAAGCGCTTCGAATAAATCTTAGTACAGAAGACGGTGACCTACTCCATTCAATAAATTCATTATACTCTCTTTTGAAGAATTGGTCTGGGGAAAATATACAAGCTCTTTTCAAGAGGAATGGAGTTGATTTTGAGGACCAGTTACATTCGGCTGGAGGACAAGTTAACGAAACCCTTTTCGCAGAAATGCGGGCATATTGCGGCGGAACTTTTGACGATTTTTATAAAGCAATGCAGGAAAATCTTTTTAATTTTGTTCGTGACTTGCAAGATAGTAGGATTGTCTTCAATGTTAAAAACAAAGAAGTTGCGGATCTGGTTAAAAAGTTACCTAATTCAGGAAACGGTTGGGTAGATACTGATACTGGAGAAATGATATTGTTTAAGGAGAATAGTGTCGGAGAAATAATTGAAGTAAATCCAATTTTAGTTGCATATAACTATGGTGACGCACTCTGTTCGTCCGAATATAATAAGGCAACTTTTGGTATGACTTTCTTCCACCCCTGTAAGATGAGTCCAGAACCAGAGAATCTGGTGGATTATATAGTAGACGGATTTCCAGTTATGACAAATATGTCTGGAAAAGTGTTGAAAATAAATAATGATGGAGACTATATAGACCCAGACACCGGTGAGCTTGTAACTCAAAAAACGTTAAACACTCAATATCATGTTATGCAGATTCCTTCAAATGAGTACTTAACTGCTGAAAGTGCAGCAAGACTCAATGTGTCGTTTAAACGTACTGTTATTGGTGGCGCAACACTTATTCCTTATCTACCTCAAAAGTATGGCGTTGGAAAAGATTGTTTATATGCCGCAGTAAAAGACATTAATGGAACAGTGTGGAATATGATGGGAATTGAAAGTACTGGAGAAAAATCAATGGATGGTTCAATGCTCGTTAGTCCAATATTTTCAAAATTGGCTCAAGTTAGCTGTACAGATGCTGCTGTTGGTTATGATAGTAAAACAATCCTTGGAGATCTTTCCGCTAGTTATGGAAAGCCTACGTTGTTCAAGAGTGCAGAATATGCATTAACGAACTACAGAAGACAGTTGGGATACATGTCTGACGCTAGCGCAGAATCGTTGTTTGAAAAAATGCATAGTTTACCACTTGGTAAAACAATTAAATTGGAGGATTATTATAATTATACGCTATTTAATAAATCGGGACAAGCTAAGCCGATATATATGCGTAACCCAGCTACAGGTAAACATTATAAAATCTCTGATTTTTCAACTAACTTCGTAACGATCAATGGTAAACAAGTTTCTCAACTTAATTATAAATTGACTGAAGTTAGTGAATTTGGTACAAAAATACAAGGGAAAAAAGCCTATAATGTCTCTAGAACAATTGAGAGTTTATATGATGTGGACCAAGTTTTTGGAGGTGCTTACTCAGAAAAACTTGATGAAAATACTGGTAAACTTGTGGATGGAGAAAATAACCTTAATTACTTGACAAAAATTGTTTGTGAGGAGGATCTTAAACTTAATTTCGTATCTTACCTAGTAAACACTTCTGCAGAAAAAGTAGGCGCTTGCAATATAAACGGTGCAGCTCTATTCGATAGAAATTTTGGTCGGGGAGAAAATGGAAAATTTAATCCAGACAATATTTGAACTAGAAAGATTTCGACAATGGGGCTTGGTGTTCAAATGGATCCTAACCACGAATTGGATTTTTCTGAAGTAACAGAAATGTCACAAATGATTTCTGCCTTAATTCAAGGCGGTCATTCCACAAAATTAGTGAATCAAATATATACAGAAATCGGAAAAATTGTAGATCAATCTCTCCGAAAAGTAAATAATGCGCTCGCTGAAAATAATGATGATGAGGTATATAGAATTCTAGGAGAAAGTTTGATGAAATCTTTTGAAACGAGCTCAAAATCAACAATTGGTCTTGCACAATCTTTTGTTATGCGAGCTAGGGTTTCGTTGCAAAATGGAAACAAACAGTACAAGATTCCTTTTTCTGCGCCAACAATTAATTCTGCGTTTATAGCGGACGTTATTTCAAAGCTTAATTCTAGTGGCATTAGAAGAAAATATGCAGGTATTGCCGCTGTTCTTGTGCCTTCTAATAATATGTTTCAGTACTACTCTAACAATGGCAAGAAACAACTGTTTAATGAGTTTATTGTGGATTTTACGAATGAATATATCACACAAGAAGAATTACAAGAATTAAATCCAATTGAACAAGAGAAATATATAAAACAAAAGTTTGAGCAGTACTCAGATGAAAACTTAGTGTTGTCAGATCCAAATCTTATCACTACCGCAGGAGGAGTAATTTCTGTTAATAATAGAACATTAAAACAATATAATACGTGGGATGCCGAAATAGAAGATACTGTCATTCTGGTAGATAAATTCGATCTAAGTAAAAGAGAAATTATTAAAATAGATTCTTATGAAAACTTAGATAGAGTTCGAAATAGAACAAATAATGACACATATTATTGTTTTAATTGGACTATTAAACCAAAAAATCTCCGACAAGCTGATATCAGATTCACAACACCAGATGGAAAAACCCATTCAATGTACGACTTGGACTCTGTCCGTGCTTCGCACTATATTGCGAAACTCAAAGCCGGGCAAGCTCTTGCTGATCTTAATGATCATGTTGCTGCATATATTATTCAGAGGACTGTTTCGCAAGCTATAAGCAATATGAGCGATGATGAAAAAAGCTACTACGAACTTTTGGGTAGAAGTACAATTGGCTTCAACGAAGAACTCGATAAAAATCAACTAAAATTGTTTAAAAAGATAATTGATGATGAAACAAACAAGCAGTTGATGAATATTGACAAAACTGGTGAAATTTCCTATCAATACGGATGAGTTTCTGGAGAAATGCACTTGACGGACAAACACAATATACAACTTGATTCTAAAGAAGTCTATATTGAAGTTAATGCGCCAATTACAATTAGCAACGTACAATCGAGATTCGCAGAAATGATGATGGGACGCTTACATGCAAAAGAACTCGGACTTATGCCTGGCGATTCTATATCGAAGATTCGAGAAGAGAAAGATACGTTTTTTTATAAAAGACTCGTTTCAAAACTTTCAATTGAATCGCTTGATAGAAAGGGTTCTGAAAAACAGGGACTATATGATTACGCGGTGTTAACAAAATCTGGAAATGTTATATATGTTTCAGTAAGCAGTCTTCATAAGAATACTATTAGCAAGTACAATCTTGATAATAAGATATGTACAATGGATAACAATGGAATTTGGATTAACAATGAAACTAAACTTTGTGACCCAATTGAAAATGCAAAAATAAAAACAATTCGAGATTCAAAAGGCCAATCATGTCCATTACTTATTGTTGATTCTATTGATGATCTTAATGATCTCTTCAATAGTGATACGGTATCTATTGTTAAGGAGAACGTGAACGAAAATAATATTCAAACTTTACTTACAAGAAGATTTCCTGGAGTTAACACTGGAAAATCCATTATTTTAGAAGGGTTTGATGAAGATGTTACAGTTACTAAGAAAATGCTAGATAATTTCGCGTCTCTCGACAATGAGACAAGACAGAAAATTATAGATTATGCAAATGATCAGTTTACGGCGGATATAGAGTCTGAATATATGAAACTTGCACAAGAACAATATAATGCGTTTGAACTGCAGCTTTTATATATAGGGGCTCGTATTCCAACACAATCCATGCAATCTTTCCAAGCTCTGGAATGCGTGGCATTTACTGAAGATGAAACTGGAAAAGTATATGTACCAAAAGTTCAAACTTGGCTTCAGGGTTCCGATTACGATATTGATAAACTCTATATTATGAGTTTTGCTCTTAACGACGATGGTACAATTCCTACTTTTTCAAGTTTGATGCATAAATATATTATAAAAAACCCTATTGAAATTATAGCTCTTAACTCTCCAAACGGAGTGCGTTATACGGAGCATATTTCTGGACTTCCTTCCGGACCCGGAAAGAGGAATAATCTGCTTGGAAAAATTTCATGTGCACAGTTTGCTGAAAATTCTTGGAGGCTCCCTTCGGTTGTAATTACACGAGATTTTGAAACTGGAACTTTTATTATTGAAGGGCTCAACGAAGAAAATAAAGTTCAGGCATTAAGTGAAGTTTCTGCATTTTTTGACGAATATGGAATATATGATAAATCTGGATTAAAATTAGATATCATAGATACAGATCCGAATCTTGCTAATAATTTTAAAACTCGCTTAAAAAGCAGACAATCTAAAATACCGTTTGTTACTCAAACAGACGTGAAAAACGCATTAAACCAAAATTCTCTTGACAAATTCAATGATATTATGGAGAGCGAAGTTGATTCGGTACAGTTTGCTTATGATGTTTCGGAACAAGATAAGCAGGAATACTTAAAAATGTTAAACATTCACACAAGGGGAGAATATCAATTTTATCTAGCTGAGAATGATGCAGTTGTAATTAACAATTCTGATGCGATAGCAATACTAAACGGAGATCGTTCTATAATAAACAAATACTTACGAAATCGTAACAGAGGTGTTTATATTATGGCCGGGGATAATTATGATCAAATCGATGTCTTAAATAAACTGAATGAAATTCAAAAAGCCAAATCCTTGCGTGTAAATAACGTTGAAAAGGCATTACAGAATAGTAATACTGCTAGAATGTTAAAACTTTTGAAACAGGCAAATGTACAACCTTTTGGACATGACCCAATTTCATTGGAAGAACTTGGTGATATAGCTAAGGAGCATACCTCTACAATTGAAAAGCGCACTACAATGGATAATGCATATGTGAAGTTCATGATGCAATTCCAAAATATGGTAGGAAAGGGAGTTGTTGGTATTGCAGCAGTTGGTATGAAAGTCTTTTTTGCAGTTAGTGATTATGTTAACTCCGAAATAGATAATGCAGTTAAAGCGTTTAGTGAATATGATGATAAAGCACTTGCTGAGCACATTACAAATATTTTGTTTGCTGACACTTCTACTGGTGAGCCAAGAATTGCGACAATGGCAAACATAAACCTTGACCCACTTCTTAACTTAGTTAAAAACGGAGATGTGTTTATTGATATTTCTAGTGTATATGATAATCTTAGTAAGGACTTACAAGTAGCGTTATTTCCGTTTATGGATGGAAATAACATTAACTTACGTTCATTACTTACTGGTTCAGATGGACTTATTAATCAGAGTTCTAAAACGAATGCCGCAATGAATATCTCGCAGTTTCTTTCCGCTGCAACGGATAATGCTAAGGAGTTGATCCTTAGTAAGATCAATGGTGGCATGGAATTTGCTGATATGTGGACTTACTTAATGATGACGGGACATACACTACAAGAATGTGCTAAGATTATGACCTCACCGTTTTTTCAGTGCGTTTCCACTCTTTCTCAGGCAAATGATATAAACGAAGTTTCGCGTGGAGTGAAATCTAAAGAAATCATGAAGTTTGTTGCGATGAAAGGGGAAATGCATACGATAAATAGTGGACTCCTCGCTTATCTAAGACGTGGTTATGTAGGAGGTGATCTTAACAATTGCTTCTTACTGAAACTTCTCTACAAAACAGACGAAAGAGGCAATTTCATTGATGCGTCTGGAAACAAACTTAATTTTAGTGGAAATGATAATGAAAAACTTGCGTTGTTAAGTGAAAAAGGTGTAAAACTCGATTATCCAATCCAGTTTAAAGTCGTTATAAATGGTGGTCTTGAAGATAGAACGATCACTCTAGAATATGTACAGAATCTTGCTAAAAACCCTAACCTTATAAAGGAGGAGAGTAAATTCTGATTAACCTCTACTACAGCATGCGATATATTCATTAAGCATATAAAATCACAACTTCCAGAGAGATCAATCTCTGACTTGTTTAAACACTATGATCAGTACGATGAAAATGAAGAGTTTGATGAAGCGTTTAATGATGAGTTTGAAGACTTCCCTGATGATGTTCCAGAAGAAACGGATCTTGATGAAAATGAGGATACTCCTGCAGAGCGTCCTATTGATTTTACAAATCAAGAAGATGATATGCGAAAAATTATTTCGTATGTTACTCGTTATGTAAAGCCGAGGGCAAATCTGTTTGAGTATATGTTGAATGACGAGTATAAAATTGTAGAAAGTGTTGTTAATGATATTGCTCCAGCAGTAGAAGAACAAGGCGTTATGGGAGCAATTCTTAGCATTAATCAGGGAATGATGACCAATCTCTACGACTTTTATAGTAAACTTATGCGTGTAGAAAATTTTATTAATCGACGTTATAAGGAAGACAACGTGAACGAGATATTCGATATTGAACGTTTTTTAAGTGATCAAGAATATGCAAAAAAGCATAGTGATATATATAATAAAATTAAAAAATATGTCAATCCACTTAGTGCGATTTTAGCAATTCCGAATTTTAAAAAGATGTTTTTTGTACAAGACAGTGCTCTTAAACTTATTGAAAGAAGCGTCCAAACAAAACTTGATTGAAATATTGCTAGACAACTTGTTGTTGATGAAAATGGGAACATTGATAGATCACAGAAATTATCAAGACCGTTATTTAATGCACTACATAATGGAATTCGTGATAGTTTAATTATGTCGTGATTAACTACACTTAACAAACAGATAAACGTTCCAGCTGGATCATATATTTACTTGCATAATGATCGTGGTGATATTAGTAAGTATATGGTTCCGAAAGGAACAACTGTACCAATTGTTCTTAATTCAATTGAAACTTTTGCAACTTTTAAAAACATAATGCAGAAAGTTGTATTTCCTGCAATTAAAAACATGTATCAAGACAACGCATTTGCTCGCTCATTACAATCTGTATTAAGAATTGATAATTTAACAAAAACCCCAGTTTCGTCAGAGAGGCTTGGAATTGATATTAGTGCAGCAGATAGTTCAACCGAGGCTACAGCTGAATATAATGCAATTCAAGGTGATTTTATGAAAATTTATAATGATAAAACACTAGCACAAAATCTTGGAATTGGCGATATAGCAATAGGGGACCTAATATACTTATATAACTTGATTGTTTATAAGGACGGTTTTGGTCAAGATTCTTTAACAAGGCTGTTTGAAAGAACAAACGTATATAATTTGGATTCACTAGTTAACCAGTACTACACGTATTTGTCCGATGTAGACGAAGCTGCTAGAAACGCAGAAGTAAAATATGATAAAACTTCTGATGAATACAGAATGTACGATAAAGATGGGAAAATGCTGCCAATCACTATTAAGAAAAACGATATTCTTGCTAGACTTGCGGTTATTCCAGATGCAAAGAAAACTCTACAAATGCAGGCTGTGTATAACGATGGTGGTAGTTATGAAGGTGTTGAGTTCCTTGATAAATATGGAGCTCCCAATCCTGAAAAAGAGTCATTAAATGTTCACAACGCAAATCCAGACGATTTTGTTATGAACTTGCCATTTTCCACAGATGGAATAACTCTTGAAAACAAGCCTGGTCTTAATGAAAAAGTTAATATATCACAATATGTTACTCCAAGTAGTAGAACTACTATGACTTCATTATATAATGCCATATTCGACATGTGTAATTTAAATGGAATCAATGTCTGGAGTGGTTCTTCTACAGAGCTTGTTGAAAAACTTAAAGAGGATAATATTCCAATTGAAGACGATCGTGAGCTTGGTAGAATTTTAGCTGCAAAAGGGTTTATAGCAAATGGTAAAATATACTTAAATGAATCTGTAATATATGACAGTGGGGACCCAGTTTTGTTTCACGAGTTATCTCATGCAATATGCGCCACAATGAAGTTTGGAAAATCAAACTCTGTTGCAAGAGGAATGTACTATAAAATGGTAAATTCTACTTTTGATCGGATGTTGAAAGATGTGGGGCTTCAGGGATTAGTAAAAATTGCAGAAAATCTTGGTTTTAAAAAACCAGAAAAAGCAATTCATCTAAGTGATTTTAAAGAAGAGCTGTTTGTTAATGAAATTTCGAGGGCATTAAAACATGGAATCGACGAGACAATTTTTAAAGACGGTGGAATGGATATTTCAGAAGAACAATTAACAAACTTGATAAAAGAAAAAATTGGAGATATTCTTCATCTTGATAGCTACTCCGAATTGAGTAAATTCAAATTAGAGGAGACTGGAAATACTTCTCCAGCGGATTGCCTGGCGATTATGGGTAGATATCTTTCTCCAGGACGTCCAGATACTGCGTTTTCAGTAAATATTGAAATGTCCCAAAAAACAAAAGGATTGAAACTAGCGTTATTAAATTCAAAGGATCCTAGTTTTAATGTTGATATAAATTGTAAATAAAATGAATTGTGATTATACTATAAAACATAGATCTGGAAAACAAAACATTAAAAAGACTTTTACGTCAGACGATGAACTAGATGCTTATATAGCTGTCAATTTTGATCTGATTGTTAAAAATTGAACAAACTTGGAGAACTATCTTATAAAAGAGGGTAAATTCAAAAATAGACAACCGATTGAAGAATTACTTAAATACACAAAACTTTTTGACGAATCTTCTGCTGATGAAAAGCAAGCGGCGGCACTTGAAATACTTAGTGATGGCGGTGTTATAAAACAAGAACTTCAAAGAAAAGCAACTGGTAAAATAGCTTCAATTGATTATAATGATATAGATAACGCTACTGGAGAGGTTATAGGCTCTCCAGTAGAGGTTATCCTTCATGATACGTTATCTGCAGTTACTACCTACTTAGGAATTGGTGGAAATTCAAAGGATAGGAATAAGCGCTCTGCAGCTACTTACAATGAACAAGAACAGAGGGAGGCTAAAATTAAAGAACTTGTTGCTAAAATGACTATCGATAAAAAAATATCAAAAGGAGGTCTTGACCAATCAATTAGTGAGGATGAGAAACTTGAAATTATGCGAGAAGCTACGAAGGAAGCCGAAAAACAAATAAAGGAAACTAAGGCTTTGTCGGATGCTGCTACAAAAGCTGGTGACGATGTGCATAAAATTATGGAAGTTATTGCTCGAAAAAAGATGGGGCAATCTGTAAAACTTCCAAAAAATTTTAAAGTATTAACTCCTTACGATATTGGAAATTTTGGCTCTGGAGAGACGGCGTTTGAGAAGGCTTTTAACAAATTATGTTCTGATTATAATTTTTCAAAAGATGCAAAGTTTTTTCCAGAATTTGAAATATGTAGCAAATATATTACTCCAGGAACAAAGAAACTACTAGAAGATACTCTTGGAAAGACAATTGACGGTTTTGTTGGAAAAATAGACTTACTTGTTATTGATAAAGGAAAGGCCTATATTTTTGATTATAAAACCTCTAAATACGTAGTTGGAGATTGAGCGGATAAAGAAATTGATAGTAGAAAACGTCGAGGTGAAGAAGCTGGTGTAGAATGAATGCCAAGTTCGGGGCTTGACAAATGGAAAAAACAGGTTGCATTATATGCAGCAATACTTGAATCTTGGGGACTTGATATCGGAGGATGTGATATTGTCAATTTTAATATTAAATACAAAACAAATCCAGACGGAACATTGAGTTTACCAAAATATAAAGTTTATGAAAAAGACGGCGTGAAAAGAATTGCTGCAAATCCAGACAAAACCGGAAAAAATCTTGAAACAATTGAACTTGATGAATCTACTTGAAAATACAACAAAGAAACTGAAGGTTCGAGGAGAAGCCCTTTCTGAGCAATTATGCATACAGAACTTCCACATTATAGAACAATCGTTACTCCGATTAAACCTATTACACCAAAGGCGGTTGTAGAATGGGAAGATGATATTAAGTTTGCGTTTGGAACAAATGTGTTTAGTCAGAAAGAGACAGCAAAATTAAATCCGAAATTTTATCGCGGATATAATGAACAGGGAAGGAAAGTTTATGAGGACCGTATAAAACAACTTCCAGAGAAGAGCCCAATGCGCCTACGCGGTTATAAATATGTATTTTATTATAACAATAAAGTTGATATTGGCTATGGCGAAGGACAGCCAATCTATTTTGATGAAAATTATAAAACAGCAAAAGGAGAAACCGCAGATCAAATTCTTGAAAAATATTGTGAGGAGCTTGAAAAAGTAAAAGCTACACAATATTATGATTTTGCACAGAAGTTGATAAATATCATGCAAATTGGCGGAAAGGATGAAAATGCGATAGAAGGAGTTATGCGAGATATGTGCGGATATGACTCAAATAAAATTCGATTCATGAAAGAACATATGATGCGTTACTTGGATGGTAGTTGGCAGTTGCTCGATGACCCAAATTTCTTAAATAATGGAATATACATGTTTTATGATAACGATAAAGTTGAAATTATTTCGTTTACTACAGCATCGCTTTTTTCAATTAGAAATTATGGCACAAAACATCATCCGAATAATACAATCCTTGGAAATCTATGTAATGCGGTAGAGGAATGCGACCCATATTCTACAATGGCTTCTTCAAACGGAAATATGCTTCTTATGCGGATTATGGCTCTTCTTTCTAGAAACCAAGAATCTCTTGCCGGAAAGAAAGTTCGAGATATTAAAATCATAAATCCGTTTATGAAGCAAGCTACTTGATCTGATATGGACAATCTCTACGATAATTGAATGCAGCTCTGTGCAAAATCTGGCGGAAAATTACAGTTAGTTGATAAAAAGAGTGTGTACAATTCCGTAGACGCAGCAATTGAGCAAGCGAAAGAGGTTTGTTTTAAATTAGGTATGTGAGATAATATTTCCCCATTTTTTAAAGAAAAACCAAAAAGACAAGAGTTGATTGACTTATTAAATACTATTAAAAAAAGAGCACCTAGCGGTTCTTTTGATAAAAACGGAAAACCTATTCTTAATTCACAAGTGGGTTACGCATATTATTGTATTCAGAATGCACTTCTTCTTGATTATCAAGTACATTGCCCTTTCGAGAGAGATGGTGGAAAAATATTCGAGGGAGGATTATGGCCACTTGGGTACTATTTTAACAACCCAGGTAGGCAAAGTTCTGTAATTGTTCGTATGTTAGACAATATTACAAACAATTTTAGAACTGTTTATTCAAAAATAAATAATGATAGAATTGACCAGTTTAATAAATTGATTAAAACTATATATGAAGATTACGGATTCAATCCTCATCTTTTTACAAGAAAGAAATTTTTTGCACAATTTTTTGAGGAAGAAAATGGTGCCGTAGGTAAACAAATGCGAATAAAAGATTTTAATGATCCAATCTGAGACGGGCATGCAAAAGCAAAGGCAGCGTTTATGAAAATCCTTGATACTTTTGCACAATGGCGAAGTCAATTAAATAAGGCTGAACCAAAACCAACTCAAGAAGATTATGAGGGACTTGCCGCAGATGAATCTGTTTGGGAAAGAATTAATCCGGAGCGTTATAGAGAGATCCCTCTTATTCAGGGAAATCTTACTGATTACTTAAAACGTTATGGAAAGGAGGATGGACTAAAAGGAATTGTGACTGCGATTGGAAATAAATTACAACAAAAAGCAAAGAAGCTTGACGGTGTTCTTTTTGGTGAATTTGAAGCTAACGAAGAGGATAAACGACGTAGTGAAGACCCAATTCAGTATGGTACAATAATTAACAATCGTTATCTGGATGATAACGACATTCGCAGTAGACTTACGTCAGAAGATGCGCATATCGCTTTTTCTACGGATTTTGAAGAAATTATAGGAATGGTTAACTTGGCACAAGCTCTTAACGAGGCGTCTAAAAGCTATGGCCCATTATATGCAGCAACGATGTCAATGATTAGCGCGCATCAAATGTTGGGCGGAATTGACACGCCAGAACTTTCTTCTTATATTAATGATTATGTAAAAAAGGTTTATCATGGAGAAAGTCTTATTGATGACTCTCTTAAATTAGTGAATGGATTACTTGGTTTTGTAAAATCTGCAACTAGTGCGCTGGCATTGAAATTAAATACGCGTGCGTTTACACGAGAAATGCTAGTTTCGTTCTATAATAGTTTAGCCGCATCTGGATTCAAACGAATTCCTGGAGTTAGCGCCGACGATTTTGCATGAGGGTTGTGATATACAATTAGACAAGCTCCAGCAGATGTTAAAAAGAATAGCCTTGTTGGGTACTTGAATAGGCAATTTCAACTAGCAGGACAATCAAAAGTAGAATTAGCGACCTCCAATTTTATAACAGATTTTGGGTTGGCAACATTTGATGCAGATAAAATAGGATATGCTACAACTACGCTCCCAGATGGATATTATCGTGTTGGAATACTCTGTGCAATGTTACACGCGGATGGCGCATTTGATGCTTATGAACAAGATGGTGATACCTGAAAGTACAATCCAAAAAAGGATAAACGATTTGCAAAATATATGTCTGACGATCCCGTTCCAAAATTTAAGGAATATGAAGCTTCTATGGGCTCAATTGGACAATATACTGAAATGAAAGCGCTTTGAAATGCGAACGTGCAAGCATGAAGAAGTACTATGAATGATGATACTATTGTAGTTCCGCTACAAGCATATACACCATCGGAGATTGGCGGAATTCAAGAAAAAGCAGATGATCTTTATGGAGCATTTGATATCGAGCACAAGTCTCTCATGTGTTCTCAGTTTATTGGTTCGGCCCTTTTACAGTACAAGACATGGATTTCCGCACAGATAAACAGATGGATCAAACAAGGTGGACATGTGAATACTTGGAAGCGCATGCAAGTAACAGATAGTCAGGGAAGAAAATTATATCTTCTTTCACATACAGCAGAAGAAATTGCAGCGGGAAAACCAACTATAGAATTTATAACTGAAGATCAGATAACACCAGAAATGGCAAAAGAAGATCGTGTAGTACCTTATATAAAAGAGGTTGGCGCCTATATGGAAGGTGAGCTCAGATCAACATTAGCCTTTTGTGATGCTCTTATTCATATGGATGGAGAAGAACTTAAACGACTTTGGAAAAATCAGGTTTCCAGAGCGGGACTTATCCAAGGAATCATGGACGCTTGGGGCATGTTATTATTTGCTGGTCTTGTTAAAATGCTATATGGTGAAGATGTTGTCGAACATAAGTCAGAGCAACCTTGGGTAACGCAATGAACTTATGGTGTTTTAATGGGTTTTGCAGAAGATGGACCTGTTTGGAACGCTGTTGGTTCTCTCGTGCAAGATTTTAACCCTCCTGCGTTACTTTCTCTCCAGAGAATGGCAAGAACTACAAAAAGTGTTATTGCTGGAAACAAGACACTTCCTCAAGGTGTTTTGGAATCCATGGGCGCAACAAGAGAATTTAGTGGTATGTTTGCAGAATAAAAAAAATAACCCCTACACAACCGAAAGGTCATGTAGGGGTTTTATTATATGATATTGTTCCAAATAAAATTCACAATTTTGTGAAAAAATAGCTACTACAATAGCTAAAACCTCTATTGTAGTAGTCAAAAGTTGTTCTGTAGGAAACTAGTGTTTCTCTGTAACTAACTAATATATAATGTATTAACCCTATTTTTAACAATAATCTCTTCTTATCTAATTATTAGTTTTGTAAAATATTTTTATAAATACAAAATAAATAAACAATTATTTTTTATTATGAAAAAATGTGCGCACTCTGCGCATATATTTTCATAATAGTGCGCATATATTTTCAACTAACTATACTTAATATATACTTAATAACTATACTTAAACAAATTTCAAAAGAAAAAATAAGGGGCGTGTAGCATAAAACTACACACCCCTATATATTATTCTTCTGTTGTTTCATCTTCCGTGTAAGTCAAGATAACTTTTCTAGTTTTTGGCAATTCGTTAATTTTTCCCTTATAAAAATACTTCGGATTCAAATAGTACGTCGATCTGTGTTTTGGGTCTTTTATAATTGTTTGTGTTTTTGCAAGCCCTGAAATACAGTTTCTAATCGTTTGTCTTTTTATTCCGAGATCATTTTCAATTTTATCAAAAAGTAAATCTCCTACAACTATACAATTCCCAGTCATTCCGTCATCTGGATAAGACGAAAATTTTCACAACCAAGCTAACACTCGCAACTCCGTCTGCGTTTTTATATTCATTATTCCGGATAAATCGTTCAGATATAAATAAATAAAATTATCTTTTGTGTACTTTCTCTCTGCCACGATTGTAGTGGTTTCTTCTAAAATTTCTCCAGTGTTGGAGTCTACTACTGTTTTCTTTTGTTCTTTCATAATTTTTATACTTTTGTTAACTACATTTTTATACTGCAAATATAGTTATATTTTTTATAAAAAACAAGAGTTTCTACTTTTTTTCGAGTATAAAGATTGTATCAATGGAGTATAAAAGTAGTGTCAATGGAGTATAAATATTATATAACTGGAGTATAACTTTTCACATCAACGCGTTATATATCAGGAACTTAACTATGTTTTTCCTATATTTATATTATATATAATAAAAAATAAGGGCCATACAGCTTTCGCCATATGACCCTATATATTACTCTTCGTCTTTTATTTCAAAACCGGTATCACAAAACACAGGTTCCATTGTTATTTTTAATTTTGCTTTCGAGAGATCTTCACGAGTTTTTCTATCACCCTTCCAGAAAAATGCTTCATCAATTTTATAACTTCCCTTTTGTCCTGTAAGTATCTTTAAATCAACGAGTTGTTTTATTGCGTTAGAAAACGAAACACTAGATATATCCAAGTCTTTTATTATTTCAGCACGTTTAGCGGAGCTTATATCAACTGTGTTTTTATTATAATTTGCGCCCTCTAAAAGTTTGTATAAGACTTTAATTGTAACAAGACTTTTAAGGCCGTATATTCACGAAACACTATTTATATATGTGAAAAAGAAGGGGTCCTCTCCCGCTTTATTCTGTGTCCATGTTTTGCTTTTTGTCTCTTTAATTATAACGCCGTACTCGTCGCATCTTTCTGTAACTACTGTTTCTGTAAAAATTCCTTTTGCCATAATTTTATTAATTTTAATTAACCACAATTTATCTTTCTTTATACAAAAGTAAAAAAAATTTCCGAATTTTACAAACGAAATTAATATTTTTAGAAATTTTTATAAACTGTAGTTTAAGAAACACAAACTGTAGTTTATAAGTGTTATTCTACAGTTTATAAATTAAAATTGTAACAGTTTATATTACAATTAGTTAAAGGAATTTTCCTATTATATATTATTAATAGCTACTCTTCGTACTTTTTTAATATTTCATCAAACTTTTCCTCAGGAAAATTATCCTCCATTGCGTTGTCTATAATTTCGTACACCTTAGGTGCTCCCTTTTTAAACATATTTTTTACTCTATCAAAGTAATTTCTTCTATGCTCCTCCATTGTAACAAGCACAATTCCAAAAAGAGCCATGAAAAACATTCCTGCAAACACAGAAAGTACAAGCAAAATTGCCAAAATAATAATTGTTGCTACCATTAGTTATATTTCTTTTTAAAATAATTATATGCCCATTTATATAACTTACAATTTCGGGCAAGATCTAGTGTTCTATTAAATTCATCCTGTGATGCATCATATAAAGCAAATGCAAACACAAAGAAAGCTACTCCTACAAATCCAAATAAGAGAGTTGCTACTAGCACATAAAGGAGTGTTTTAATTAAGATGATCATCATTCGGAACTAGCCACAAAATAATCAATCCAAGTAAGCCTAGAAAGAAACCAAGTAGGCCTCCGATAAGCATATTGGCAGACTTGTTATCTTTTATAAAGTTCTTCTTTCCTCCCTCTTTTATAGCGAAATAAATAATCGCGATGTAAATAATCACTGTTAAGAGCATTGTAAATCCGTCCATTTTACTATTTTATTAAATAAATCTTCAAGAGTTCCGTTGTTTTCAATTATAAAATCAAAATCGTGATTCTCTTTCATCTCTAGCACTTCGTTTTCACTGGAGTGTTGTTCTGGTGTACAGTTTGGGTTGTCTATGTATATAACAATTCCCTTATGTTTTCTAACAGCCTCTAGTTCTATTTTAAAACGCAAATCTGTAATAATCATTTTATCAAAGGTGTGCTTCATTGCCCTTTCGGCCCAAAAAGCATCTCCGAAAAGTCCCCTAACAATTTCCGTGCCAAAACATTGCAGGAGTTGTCTAATTGTTATAAAATGTGTTTTTAAAAAAGAAAAATCTTTTTCGGAAATCATTTTAATAAAATCAGATTCAGAAAGAGTTTCCTCTTTTGGAGGAAAGCTAGTTGTTTCCAGACCTCTTATATAGAAATGCTCTTTAAAATCCCGATCATAAAACTTTTCTACAGGTATGCCAAGTAAGACAGAGAGCGTATCTTTAAGAGAATCTGCAAAAGCGACCTTCTTATATGTGTCGTTAAAAGCATATCGGTAATGTCGGTACATCCAGTACTTTCTAAAAGGTTCTGGAACACTCAGGCAGTACTGTAACATATCTGCTACAGTATCTTTGCCCGAGTTTTTTAATCCAGAAATAACAATAATATTATTCAACATTTACAGATATTTTTATATCATAATCACTTCTGTTAATTGTTTCTTCGAGAGCTCTAGACGCATCTTTAAAAGCTCCCTCTATGCAATCTTTTAACATAATTCCACACAACTCCTTATCTAGATCACTTTGTGGAGAGTACATAAGATATGTTCTAATTGATGAAATAGATGTACCAACCGGAGACAATATATATTTATCTCGTAGTTGTTTTACTGCAACGGAGTTCCACTCTGGTGTATAAGAACATGCATAATAAGTAGATTGTAACAAGACTTTTACTGCTGTTTTTACATCCGAAATATCATATCCTGTAAGAAGTCTTAATCCTAGTCCAACAGAGCTTTTATCTGGAGATTTAAGCAAGTCTCTTATAGAGAAAAAATCGTCTTTATTTAATTTGTTGAGACTTTTTGAAACAATTGTATCAAGATCCGTGTCTGTAATTATTGCATTTATTTGATCAGTCATAATATTATATACTAAGTCTCCTTGAGGGTAACATATCGTAACATCTTCGTATAATATTTTTGGTGTAGCATTTTCTTTAAAAATAAATGGACGCCTCTTTAAAAACCCGTACCAATCTTGTGCATATTCATCACCATAACGTGGAGAAGTACGATATTGGCACGGGAGAGCTCCTTGTACAACATAATAGCACTCTTCACCTTCTAATATGTAACGATGTTCAATATAAAAATTAATAGGCGATTCATGTATAACAACACAATCAGATTTATCAATTTTAATAACCCTTTTAAAAGAGGTGTCCTTGATTTTAAACCTTGGAAATTTTGAATTTTTACTAAAATATAATTTTGACCCCTCTTTTAATTCTTTTGTTGTTGCATTTTTTATCTTATTGCAATAGTCGTTATTTGAAATAGGATTTACAATGCAGTTTGCATGAAAATCACTTCAGAAACTATCCCAATACGAATGGTCTTTAATGCACTCCGGTTCCATTACATCCCAATAAACGCCTCTAATTTCATATATTGGTTTGTCTTTTAATAAAATTGGCATTATTCAAAAGTTATTTTAAAAGTTGATTTAAAATCAGAATCGTTAATTATTTGATTCACTGCTGTTTGAGTAGATTTAGTCCACTTTAGTACGAAATCTTGGAACATTTCTTCGCAACATTTAGCATCATCATCACTGTGCTTTTTCTGTTTTGTGTAATTTGAAATACAACCAATTGAATAAAAATTAGTTTGCCTTATATCGGTGTTTTTGCGAAATTGTTTTGTAGCAGTTGATTGCCACTCAGGAAGCATTTTAATACGATTATAATTAAGTCCCAATAACATATTAACAGAAGCCTGCATTGGTTCCATGTTATAATTGCTCAACAATCTAATGCCTAGACCAATACTGTCTTTATCAGAAGACTCAATAAGTGCCTTTATCTGGTGGAAAATATTATAATTGATTGCATCAAGACCCCCAGTAATAAGTTTGTCTAATTGTTGATCAGTTATAATATTGGTTGTTTTACCATTTAATACATCAATTAGCAGATCTGGAGTACTTGTGTGAAATACATTATAATTATAACTATTTATAATTTCAGAAGAAAATAGTACATCTTTATATTTCTTGATAAAATCATCAAGATTTGCATATTCTTTTCTGTATTTATTCCAATAATTTCCAGAAAAATAGGCATAACTTTGAAATAAGTAATATTTATCCTCAGTTTCAATTATTTTGCTAAAAAATTGATTTTCTATAGCAAAATCCTTAATAACTATAAAATCAGCTTTTTCTTTTTTAATGCATCTTTTATAGCTAGTTTCTGCCAATTTAAAACGTGGAAATTTTGATGACTTATCAAACAAAAACACAGCGCCATCTTTCGGTGACACTGTGTTTATTTTTTCATTAATTTTTGCTGTTAATTCCGTGAGTGTAGCGTCTGATGCTATTAATTTATTGCAATTATATCTTCAAGTAATACTACGATGACTAGGATCATGAACAACTGCGTCAAAATCACAATAACTATAAAAAGTATAAACTGGTTTGTTTAATAAAAAAATATCCATTACAATATTTTATTTCTAATTTTAGCATTTAACAAAAGTTTGTTAGTTCTTGCTTTATATTTGCCTACGAGTTGTTTAATAATATCAAACAAGAAATCCTCAGAAAAGAGCATTTTCTTATCTGGGTCATCATTTGTGTCAATAAGATCAATAAGACGCTGTTCTACAACATCTGTTTTTGCTCCTTTCTGCTCGAAATAATACATGGAGTAGTTAAGAAGTCTGGTGTGTAAAATACTAGCTACCAATGGTTTATAATTACCATTGTCATCATATACACATTTCTCGATTTTAGGCGCAACTTTCTTCCAATCTCCTGTTAAGAGTTCTTCAGGAGAAATAAGTTTATCAAGTTTATTTGCAATAAAATTGGTGAAAAGAGCTCCAATTGTGTTGTCTTTATCATCTAGGAATGCACCAGATGCAATTTGCAAAATAAGAGCAAGACTTTTTGGGTCTTCCCAATTTTCAATTCCCGAAATAGTGTTTGCAAACATCGTGTAGTTTCTAGCATTAACTGGATGTCTATGTTGTGCGTTTTCTTTCATTATTTCGCTTGAGTAGGCAAGCATAAAATTTTGAGCTCGATCATCAAGTCTGGCGTTTTCTGCATATCTCGCCCAACTATTAACATCAAATTTTACATTAAAACGCATAAATCTTGTCGCGAAAGCCTCATCATAGCCGTTTGTATCATAATTTCCATCATCTGGATTTTCTGTTAAAATAATGGTAGAGTTTGGCGGTAATTTCCATGAAATATACTCCTGACGACAGATAATTTCCATAACTGCCTGCATAATAGCTTGGCTTGTACGGTTATAATCATCTAACAAAAGTATCGTCGGTTTATTAAGATCCAATCCTTCAATCCACGCTGGCACAGCATAAGACATCCTGGTTTCTGGGGTAATTGTCCATCCGTTTGCCGTATAAGCGTCGATAAGTTTTGCACTGATCCAATCGCACTCATCACCACGGCAAACGTGATATTCCTGATATGGCCAGCCAACAATTTCTGACGGGTCTGTCAATTGACTGAGATTCAAACGTATATAATTAGAGTCAATTTCTTGTGCTATTTGTTCACAAACTTGACTTTTACCTATCCCGGCAGCTCCACATAACGAAATTGAAACAGGAGATTGTCCTTTTTCTTGGAGTGCTCTATTATTCTTAATTATATAACGCAAAACGTCTTTTGCTTCATCTAGTGTTAATTCCATCTTATTTATTTTCTTTTGGTATTTCTATTACAACGCCTGGGTATTCTTGATCTGCGTGATTGGACGTTAAAACCCAGACAACATTACGTCCGTTTAAGTTATTAATATCAACAAAACCATCAGTGAACATTACGAGTGTAGAGAAATCTTTTTTATGCTCATCTTTGTACGCCCACAACTCCTCGAATGAAGTTCCTCCACGACCATTTATTTCACCGTCAAAATGACCTTTATATTCGTATATTCTATTGATCCGTGTATCAATTTCGGCTATTGTTACTTTTACTCCACTTTTCCACAAGTGGTTTATTTCGGAAAAGAAATCTAGCAATTCATTGTTAGACACACTGCCTGATGTATCTACTCCAACTAGTACACTAGGCTTTCTTTTCATTTTAATGCCCTTAGCATCAGGAAATCTCCTACTAGGGCGCATTTTAGTTAAAAGTATTTCAGATGTTATCATATTCCCAATAACTCTTCTGAAATATGCTTTCCAATTAAAAATCTGAGGCTTTACTACAAAAAGACTATCTATATAGTCTTTAAACTGTCCTGGTATGTTTCCACATTGTTTCTTCACTTGCTCTGCTGTGTTTTTTGCAAGTGTATCAATCTGATTTTTAACTAGTTGTTTTTCTGCCTCTGAAAGATCGTCTGCTTTTTTCCAAGTAGAATGATCGTCGATTGTTTTTTGCTTTCCTTTTCCTTTTTTACTTTTATTTCCTCTACACCCATTGCCAATACCACTTTTGTCATTCTCTCCACCATCTTCTGGTTCTGGGAGATTTTCATAATAAAATTTGGTTCCCATGTGGTCTTGTAACCTAAACCGAGCAGGCCAACAAGCATCGCCAGCGCAGAGTGCAGGAAGATCGCAATTGATTTCACACATTATGTTAACTTACACTTTCATGTAAGATCGGACTATACCTTTAACCATTGGTTAGTCTATTATAGTCTCTGAACGTCTTTGTTAAAATAATTTTTAAATATATCTTTCTTTCTAGTTAAATATCTAGTTGCGTCATCATATAAATAGTGATAAAACTTTTCTACTCTCGGAGTACTCGATGTTTTTATGTATCAAGTATTTCCAGTTCTACGCATTTCTCGATAAAAAGTAGGCCAGTTTAATCGTTTATTTATTTCTTCCAACATTTCTTTTGTTCCGGTAAAATCACTTGAGATATAATCATAATATACGATTCTCGGATTTGTCTTTTTTGTTTTTATTCGTTTCTTTTTTGAGGAATAGACACATCCGTCTCCATCGAAATATCCTCTAATAAAATGCGGAACAAATTGTTCTTGTATTTTTGGAAATTTTAAAATTAAAGATTTGTTTGGAACGCATCCAAGTGTACACAGATCATTAAACATTTTCTCGGAAGTTATATCAACTTGATATAATTGGTTAGTTCTGTCAGGCCTAATATACTGTTTGCACGACATGTTTCCATTGATGTCTTTTATAAAATTCAATATAACCTCTTCGTCGCAACAAGCAAGTTTTATACAATATTGTTTGTGGTTTTTATTTTTGTGTATTCTGACACATCCGTCAGAAAACATTCAACCTAACCAATATGCTTTTTCTTGTGTATCTATACTTTCAAAAAAGTTTTCGTTGAAATTATATTTTCTGCGATATTCTTTATTTGACCTCATCTTTATCTTCAACTCTTTTAATCTTTTGGAAATTGTTGTATTAGAACAACCAAACATTTTTCCAATTTTTATAGTACTAAGACCACTTTGGTATAGCGCTATAATTTCATTTTCATTTAAATTCACTTTATTCATATAAAAATTTTATATAAAAATAGTGAATTTATATGATTTTTCAAAACTATTTTAACAAATTTCGCTGCGGATTGTCCAATTTTTAACCTTTTTACTATACACAGATAGTTACTCTGTCCATTATAATGTCACCATTATAATTTAGTAGTTAAAACTCTAAGGAGTTTCCCGCAATTTAAGACATTTATTTTTCTACATATTACTATATAGCCAGACTATGTTATTAATCTGCCGCGACGTTAAACCGAGTATGATCCGCGAAATTTTTTCCCATGAGCAGGTGATTGTAGAGTAGATGTCCAACCTCATGTTGTAAAAGTTGCATTTGGAACTCATCATCATGTTCATTCCAAAACTTTTCATTAATCATCAACTCACAATTAATCCCATTTATTCCAACGGCAGCAGTATCGACTTCATCGGTGAAATATCTATTCAACCCAAGCAAAAACAACCCATAAAAAGGTTCTTTAACGAGGAGGGTTTTTACACATTTGTCAAGTGTCATTTTTATTCATCTTTCTTCTCAGACTCTACTATTTGTGCTTCTTCTGTAAAATCTGGTACTATATTCATATATTTAAAAAAGTGATTGGCAACCGCATTAACACCGCCATTTGCAGCAAAATATGCCTGTAACAAAACGTTCCGGGTTGCATTCTCCGGGACGTTCAACTCGTTATCAAAACGACTATATGTAACTATATATTTCATTATATCAATTCTTTTGTTTCAAACTGGTTCTTTAAGTCAATTGCCAATTTCTGTATATCAGGATGTGCTCCTTTCGCTGTTCTAAGTTCAAAAAAGTGCATCCAATCAGAAATAAAACCGGTATATATAACTTTTGTCTGCAAGTCAAGTGGCAATATACCACGTGCTTCCTGTGGCTTCATTTTATGCCCCTCCTCTGTAGTAGTGAGGTACATATAATCCTTTTCTATATTTGCAAGACAATCCCAATAAGCAGCAACACTACGATCTTTGCAAGTCAGATAACGCATAAGGCTATTTCCTTTTGCGTTTGCAAGATCCTCATCTCTAAGCCCATCGGGCCCAGCATATTCTGCTAGTTCATCACGTAATTTATATGCCCACTCAGGTACAATAAAAGTAAGTTCGTTTCCAAACTTGTCTTTCGAGAAATTGCAGTAGCGGGAGCTCATTTCTACTATGCCAAGTGACCTACTTCTATTCCACTCCCTGGAAATCCCTATGCTACAATTAGTTACAACAGTAGCTCGTTTTTCATGGAAATCACTAGGCTTATCCAGATAACAGAGATCTTCAAGCCAGTTATTTTCAATCAAAACTCGCATATTTGTAGTTATGCAATAAAAAGTAGTTGGGCCCTGTTCCTTAACAATTTCTCTCCAATACAGTGGTGCATAGTTATATACACCAAAAGTCTTTATAGATACTCTAGAGTAAGGATTTTCGAGATATTTCTCTGCAATTGTTTGCCTTTTATCGTACTTTCCAAAAGGAATAGCAATAGTAAGATAAACACAACCAAACTCAGTTGGAGTAAGATGTCCTGCATTTTTAAGTTTTTCCACAAACTTTTCTGCCGTAACATTCTCGTAATAAGGACAGGTTTCAAGAGTTTCTTCTTCTGAACAACTAGTAAGTTCTGGATAAAAAACAACTAGTGCATTTGGGATCGACACATAATAACAATGGTCGAAAAATGCACCCTGTTTTATAACTACTTGCGGATCATCTTTTAGCTTTTTTATCAACTCCTGTGTATTCGCGTTTTTAAGGTCATCTGGGACACAAAAATATCTTGTCCCAGTACTCTGATAACTATAGCGTCCAGCCCTCTCTATGTCCTCGTAAATGCCCTTTAACGAGGTGTGTGTTTCGACTAGGGAAACACTACTATCCACGAACTTCATCGTTAAAAATAAGTGAGTGTGAGTATCCATCTTCGCGTGGGTACATTGCGTCGAGCGTATTCATCGCCTTGAACTTATCTTCGGCCTCTATTGTTAAAATATGCTCTATTCCAGTTCTTTTAACTCGAAATTGAAATTTACTTTTCATTGAGTTCTTTTATTTTGTTATAAAATGCTTCCAGAGAAATATTTCCGACTGTTCTACCGAGTTCTTCATCTTTCTCGTTAAGAAAGAGTAGTACTGGTATATTGCGGATTTTATATTTCTCGCAGATTTCTTCATTTTCATCTACGTCCAATTCTTCGATTGGAACGTCTGTTACTTGCTTGAGCATCTCAGAAAGTGCTCTACAAGGTGCGCACCACTCTGCACCTAGTTTCAGAACTTTATTTACCATGCGTATAATTTATATTGATTTGCAAAATAATTCACTTCGGCTTTTATTCGATCTGGATTTTCTCCAGAAAGAGCCCTATTTATAAAACGAGCAATTAACTCCATATCTTTCATTCCACGAGTAGTTATTGCAGGAGTACCCAATCTGAGACCAGATGTCTTGAAAGGTGATCTAGTGTCTCCTGGAATCATATTTTTATTAACTGTTATATCACATTGTCCAAGTATTGTTTCAGCGTCTTTCCCAGTCATATCAGGGTATTTTGTGCGCAGATCAATCAGAAAACTGTGATTGTCAGTTCCTCCTGTAATTATGTGAAAACCAAAATCTTGCAATGATTGTGATAGATTTTTTGCATTTTTAACTACTTGCTTTTGATATTCAACAAACTCTGGAGTAAGTGCTTCTCCGAAACAAACGACTTTTGCGGCAATTGTGTTTTCGAGCGGGCCACCTTGATTTCCCGGAAAAACAGACGAGTTAATTCGCTTGCTCATAAGTTTTCCTTCATATTCGAAATCTTCTCGCATCAAAATAATTCCACCACGAGGGCCTCGTAGAGTCTTGTGTGTTGTGGAGGTAACTATATCAGCATATTTGCACGGATTTATCAAAAGGCCAGCAGCAATTAAGCCAGCAGTATGTGCCATATCAAACATCAATATTGCTCCAGATTGTTTTTTGGCTTCCAAAAGCGCTTCGTAACCCCACTCTCGTGAGTAAGCAGATGCACCAGCAATAATCATTTTTGGCTTTATTTTGCGTGCTTTATCAATAAGTTCATCATAATCGACAATCCCATCTTTCGTAGAACCGTAGGTTTCAACATTGTAGTACTTTCCTATGTAACTAACTGGGGATGAATGCGTTAGGTGCCCACCACAATTAAGATCTAGTGCAAGTACAGTATCGCCTGGACTTAACACAGCTTCAGTAACTGCTCTATTTGCTTGACTGCCAGAGTGTGGTTGCACATTTGCGTAAGAGCAATTAAAAAGCTTGCAAACTCTATCTATCGCTAATTGTTCGATTTGGTCTATAACTCCACAACCGCCATAATATCTATGCCCAGGATACCCCTCAGCATATTTGTTCGTGCAGACAGAACCAAGCGCTTCATATATATCATCTGAAACATAATTTTCGGAGGCAATTAATTCTATGCCATTTAATTGCCTCCGAGTTTCGTCTTCTATAAGATTTTCTATTAATTTATCCTTCATTAAAAGTCTCCGTAATAAACTTGATTACACAAAAGACCTTCCGACCTCCACATATCACAAACTTGATCGCGATCGTCATATACAGCAACGACGTTATATTTAGGCTTTATATGCCTATTATATATTTCCTTCTTTATAACGTGATCTGGACGCATATCTTTTTCCTTGCGCATATATAACGTGTAAGGCACGGAAAGATAATTGTCTAGCCATTGCCTAGTCTTTGTTATGCATTCTTCAGTACCTTCTCTACCAGAAAGTACAATAACTTTATAAACACTAGAAAGTGTCCTAACGAGCTTTGTAAGCATCATGTTTGGTACGTCCTCGTTAACCCTACTCCAATCATAAGGGGAACGACCTGCGTGTAAACATAGGCTCCCATCACAATCAACCACAATACAATTTTCTTTATTTATATCCAGAGTTTGTTGAAAATTATCTTGTTTCAGTCTTGGGTCAGTGTTATATATTTCCATTTCCTCTGGAAAATAATTGTAAAAGAAGCTTTTTAAGATCCTTTCTCCTACTGGCCTAGGTCTTTGTTGGTCTCGTTCTAAAGCGGTCTTAAAATCGATTTTAAGTAGCTTAAACTTGATATCGCAGCCCAATTCTTTAGCGAGATTTTCCCACTTTTCAATTGTTTTTGGATTCAGGTTGGTCGCGTCTATAATTGGAGTCAGACCATGCTTGATTGCAGAACGAACTTCAAACTCCTCTATATCAGAAATATAATTTTCTTGTCTCGGCAACCAATAAGTACCTCTGGATTCACGTATTGCATCTCGATTCACAATAACATAATTGCTATTTTGTTCGTGCATTTGTTTAGCCAGAGTGGATTTTCCACAAGCCGGAACACCCTGAAGTACAATTATTTTACTCATTTTGTATAACTTTTGCTAATTTAGATTTATATAAAATCTCATCAGTACGTTTCTTTAAAAGATTGTACTCTGGATTGAAATAATCATAAAAAACCTTTTTAATGTCATCATAATTGGTTCTACTAAGCGCATTGTGTGCATTGCCAAGCACGTTATAATTGACGATTTTATGATTTTCTATAATTTGGTTTGCGAAAATGCAATATTTAATTGCTTTTAAGGATTGCTGTTTTTCAGACGGAAATTCTGTTTCACCAATTTTATCTAACTGTATATCAACATATTGCCTCAATTGCAAAAGATCGGTCTTCATAAGGAGTTTTACGTGCTCTTTAATAACGTACTTTTTATTCAAGCAAGCACATTCCCAAGCGAGTATATCACCATTCATAACTCTCAAAAACCAATCGTTTATGTTAATCGCGCTATAATTAAAATCAGCATTTAAGAGTTCTTCTGGTCTTTTAAAATCCTCAGTAACAATAAAAAGATAATAATCTTTATCAGGCTCTATTCCATATAAACTACGAGGGAGTCAGTATATATATAAAATATCTTTATTGTCTTTTAATTTTGTGATAACTTCGCTAGTTTTCATCTTCTATATTTTCAACGCCTTTATCAAGATCTGCTTGTGATTTTCCGAGGAAAGCGTAACTCTTTAACTTCCAGGCTCTTGCAATCATATCTTCTTTCTTTATAACAACTCCCTCCTGTGGTACTGGGTTGTTACAATCAGGTGAATTTGCTTCCATATAGAAAGATTTATCATTGGCCATTTTATCCCAGAACATATCATTCCAAGTTTCATAATCACCTTTATCCCAGCCATATAGGTTGCCGGCAAGACCATAATAAAATTCAGTTACCGGAGTTAATTCATTGTCACGGCACCACTGTTGTACTTCTCTAGCAGAAAATTCGTGAGCTATTCCATCAACATTTGTTAGTGTTATTCGATAAACTCGCACTTTAAAATGCTTTTCATGAGTATATTCCTCGTTCTCTTTTGGTGGTACACATCCATAATCATAACCATTCTGTATAAAACCACCGTTTGGTAGGAAACCTACGATTTCTGCATATATGTGCATGCCTTTAATAAGATGTGGTCGTAGGATTTTATCGGCTTCTGCCCAAACATCACAATCATAATAACCGCTATTTAGATGTGCGTTATAATTTGCGTTTTTAACTACTTTTCTAGAGTGATATATATAATCGTAAAATACTGGTTCATTGTGAGTTAGGCGATCATATATTCTCTGGAAGAAATTACGCTCTTTCTTACAGAGAAGATATGCAGATCCGCAGCTCGTGCCGTGAATTTTGGAAGTGATTGATATTAAATCAGTTGGCTGTATAAACCATGGTTCCTTCTTTACCGTAATTGTCAGTTTTGTTATCCTATAGGCTTTTTATCCTATAGTTCTATATGTTTCCATATAGCTCGGCGTACATTTTCATCCACTTATTTCAGTTGGGATGTTGGACACTCTTGGGGAAATTATATTCTATTTCTAGGTTCATTCCCTACGCTCTACGGTGAACTTACTTTTTTGGTGTAAGTTTTACCTCGGTATTAGCAATAATTTGTTTAAATTTTTCATGTTTTCGAGAGAGACAAAAATTTTCATTATATAATTTATTATAAATTGGTTTTAGCATTTTTATTTTGTGCGTTCCAACCAACCAATTACCACGAGTTTCTTTATATAAAATTGCTTCAATTCCTTCAGATAAAAGAAATTCTAAGATTTCACTTAGTATATTTTTATCGTGAGATATTATAGTTCAATTAACATTTCAATTAGCATAATTTTTCCCTTTTATGGTTCTATATATTGCCGATGCGGAAACACATCCATCCCCATCAAAATAGCCCCGGATAAAATCCCACATTAAATTTTGCGGCACAATATGTTTTATTGATTTTTGCAAATATGTTTTATTTTTTCCAATTCCATAATCTTGTAATGTTTTATAAATATTAGAACTATATATTTGCATTGTGACTAATGTGTTTGATTTTATACCAGCTTTATTAACATATTCTGGTATGACTTTTATTTTTGCTTTTGGGTAAACTTTTTCTCTAATATATTTTAAAATTGATATATCTTTCTGAGATATTGTAAATGAAAGTTTATTATTATAAATAGAACCATCGGCAATATAAAAGCCTAAAATGTACGCTTTTTCTGGCGAGTCAATTTTGTTAAAAAAATTGTCTTGTGTTAATTGTTTTCTAATTTTATTTTTTGATAAAAATTTTCTTTTCTTAAAAAGAAGGCATAATAAATAGTCAGTACATGAATACTTAATTGCCAATTCCTTCCTAGTTATTTTATCATCTAAATATAAATTATAATCTTCTAATATAAATTTTTTGTCTAAAATGTCTAGTTTACGCTGTATTTCTTTTGTCATATTAAAATAATTTTTATATGCAAATATAATATATTATTTTAATAAAAACAAGTGCGCGTGTGAAAAATAATAGCTTTCACCGATTTTGCCCAATTTTCAAAAAGTATTTCTACTTTAGGCGACATATTTAATATCGTAATGAAACTTAAACTGTGTATCGAGTATTTTATTGTATTTCTTAACTTTCTTACGTAGATGATAATTGTTTCGTTCTGAAAATTTTCTTTCAACTACATATTTCTTACAGATCCAAAAAGACTTTTTATCCTTTTCAACAGTATCAAACTCAATATTATCAAGTGGTTCAATTGTTTCGTTTATATTATCCTGCAAGAAAGCAGCAAATGCATCAAACGGCAAAAGAAATCCATCAGAAACTACTCCACGTAATTTTATTGCTTTTACACGTCCATTATCCTCAAAAAAGCCAGAAATTGTTGGATTGGAATTTTTATCACTATGCCTATATAAGTTACAGTAACCCAATAAGTTAGGGTTAATCTTACAATTAGTAGGAAAATATATATAATATCCATCTACCTCATTCAATCCTACACAAATTTCATATCCGCCAACTCTAGCAATTTTCATTTTATCTGCGTTAGGATGTGGATGCCATTGTGTGATATTAACTATTCTAGCAAGATAATTAATATCACCATTTTTGTCTTTTGTTAACGCTAGCATATGTTATAAATATATTTTTTATCGCCCTCACCATCAAATATAAAGCGATCTATATCAGTAGCTTTTTCATATCCAAATTCATCAGAAAATATACAATTCAGCATATAAAAATATTTTGCATAAATTTCCTCTAAAGTTGGATCACTTTCTATTTTGCTAGTAAGGCCATTAATATCAAACGAGTCCTGGATCTGTACTGCCAAATCCAGGACTTTTCTATATGTTTTTTGTGTCATTAATTCAAACCAAAACTCCTCAAAATATCATCATCGTCATTGTCAACATTATAAAGCCTGCGGATTTCGTCGCAGAACTTGTGTAAATCGTGCATCATTTCTACGATTTCTCCACTTTCGTACTTATTTTCCCACTGGATAAGTGGCGCAACAAGATCTCCAGCTTTTAATGTAACATCATCATAATGTTCTGGTAACAACGAGATAAAACAATCAATCATTCCCCAAGTAGTGGAACGAATTTCTGTACAAGCATCTCCAATAAAAACAACATCATCTCCTTTTGGAAAAAGGTTTTCTATAAATTGAGAGTTGTGTTTGTAAATTGGTGGTCTATCAAAATTGATTCTCCTTCTATAATCACCGTCTTCCTGGTCGAATATGCCTTTTATTTTCGCTATTCTAGGAGCTTTTGTTAAATCATTGTAATCTAGTTCCATTATATATCTTTTTCTAAACGAACAGCCTTTCAAACTGGCTGGAGTGGTACACCATCGTCAGACAGATAAAAATACGTACAGGTTGCTGGTCTACCTTTTATCTGATTTTCAAAATTGGCATACAAATCATTTTTAACTTCACGAGAGCCCATTGGTTTCGCCTTAAATTGCTTTCCATCAGCAGTTTCCATAACAAAAACCATATCTTCAATTCCACGTAAACCTAGTTCAATTCCAATTGTCTTAAATTCAGAGTCTAGTCTAGATTTCAACTTAATCATATCTCTGGCTCCTGGATTGTACTTTTTATTCGGATCTCGCAATACAGCACCCTCTCAGCCTTCAGAGACATACTGGTCATGCAATTTCCACATCAATTTTCCATCGTTCGGAATTTTAACTTGTGGTAGCATCTGCACCATTAATTCATCATCTCCAAAGGTTTTCTCTGGATCAAACCCTAAATTGAGTTCCTTTTGGATCTCTTGTAGGATTTTATATCTTTCTTCAAAAGTCTTTTCAGTGTCTACAATATCATAAATATAATATTGCAACTTAAAAGGCAATTCTCCATCTTCGAGTCTTGCGCACCCAGAAAGATTTTGTAGGCTCTTTCCAAATAAAAAATCTTCTCCGTCAAGTTGTATGTTCGGATGTCGTTTAAAAAACTCTATAAACTTAGGATGATTTCTTATATGTGATGTAGCGTAGTCATAATTATCACCTCCTCTAGACGCACTACGTATTTGTGTACCATCTCAGTAAAAGAGTGTTCTAACCCCGTCGATCTTACGACTTATGTATCAATGAGTTACACGACTAAGAGCACTTTTTGAAACGTTTTGAATTAACTTGGCCAACATCGGTTTTACTGCACCTTGTTGGTCTTGCTTTGTTTTAGGTACTGCCTTTTCTATATCATCTGGCATTGTGTCGAAAAGTTTATATCCCTTATCCAGATAACTCTTTACGTTGGAATTATACTCCAGTTCTGCCTGTTGTTCCAGTGTTCGTTTTACTTTTCCTTTGTCTATTACAATTTTAGGGTGGTCGACAAATTTACCACCAACAATGCCGGACTTGCGTGTTATTTCATAACTACTGCCGGACTTATAACAAGAAATATTTATCTGTCTAATCTTTCCCTTTGAATCTCGTGTTAATAAAATGTTTGACTTACCAAAATCGCTCATAATTACAAACTGCTCTTTCTTCAGATTTCCCAGAATCATATCCTTTCAGATATGCCTCATCTATCAAGTTTTCTACGGTTTGTTTTTGTGCTGGAGTCAAACTACAAAAAAGTTCTTTCTTAGACATATAAAATATATTAAAATTCAGTTGCCAAAAGTTGTTTTACAAGAGCAAGCTTCTTAGGCTCCTGCATATAACGCACATACAATACCCAGAGGAGTTGTTTGTTTGTTATGCCAGGATAATACACATCACCAATCTTTTCCTCAAAATCGATCGGCACTGCATCGGTACCAAGGATTGCATTTCCAGCATGCTTGGATAATTCAAAATAGCGATTTCCTACTGAATAAACATCTTTTGCAACCATTTGTGGCTCAGGATATTCCTCAGATGTATAAGTTATAGCATTTTCCTTTGGTTTGGGCTCTTCTGGCTTTACTACATGCACATAGCCGTTACAAGACTCAGCATCATCTCTCTTTTCAATCTTCTTTTCGGCTTTCTTTTGTTCATCGGCCTTCTTATATGTATCTTTTACATAATCTTTACATTCGTCTTTTAGAGCCTTAATATCCTCTTTAGACAATCCAAGCACATTAAAAAGCTCGGACAAAATATCATTTTCTGTGTACATATTTTATTCTATTTACCTGTTGATCCAAAACCACCTTCTCCACGATCTGTTGCACGGAGTTCTGTTACTTCGTTAAACTCAATTGCACCTGTTATATCAAGATGAATCTGTGCAATGCGATCACCTACATTATATGGCTCCCCATTAGGATTTACTTTATAAAAGCAGCACATAATTTCTCCAACGTACGATTTGTCGATGGTACCCAACGAGTTACAGAGTTGGAGTCCGGTTTTATATATGCTACTCCTAGGACGAACGGTGAAACCAGCAATTACATCTCCATCACCTTTATCATCTATTTGTAACGCAAGTCCAGTGCCATATCTGAAAACTCCAGGAGCAATCTCTTCTTTACTAGTAGCAGTTAAGTCGTACGCAAAATCATCATCGTGTGCCTTTGTTGGCACAACTGCCTCTGGTACAAGCTTTTTAAAATTAACTTTAATCATTTTTAATATATAATTGACAACAGCATTTATCCCTAAGTCTATAACTTTCACAAGGACAATGCAGATCTCCATCATTTTCTGGGTGCGTACACGGGCACTCTCCGTTATTTTTCTCTATGCGAGTAAAAATCGCATTTACTAGTTTGTCGTTTGGATTCAGAGACCAACCGGGCTTTCTAAGAATTGTTATCATGTTTCCAAAATTGTGATGTTTCGTCTCTCCAGCCAGGTCCAATCGTGTAGTTACTATAAAATATACTATACTCGTAAAATCGTTGATTGGTAGTTGGACTGGTAAGAGGTCCCCTTTCTTCTATATAAGGTCCGAGTTTTATATAATCCCAGTTATATAAGTTGATTTCTTTCGAGAGTTCCTGTTTTCCAGAATACCAACCTGTTTTAACACCAAAAAATCGTAATTTAACGAATCTAGCAAGTTCGTCTATATATGCTGAGTCTTGGTCACCACCCATGAAACCAACACAAGTAATACCACTATTCGCATTTATAAGACGTTCTAGCTCTTCTTTTGTTAGTTCTATGCCAATATCATCAGCCAAGTAAGACGAGTGGCATCCGACGCAGTGATTTAGGCAACCGGAAATATTTATACACAACGCCAATTCTTTTGGAAACTCCCTAAACCCAACAAGTGTGTCTACATATTTTACCATAACAACCAATTAAGTCACAGTACATAATAATCTTTAAAAGCCTTTGCGTCATCTGGAAGTACACCAAACAGATAATATGCCCAGATTGCTTTTTTATTCCACCCAGCTCCCATCGTCAATACTCTTTTTAATCTCTTCTTTAAGAGACTTATACACTTGCCTAGTAACGTACAAGTAATCTTTATAATCTTGTTCGGAAAGTTCAAACGGGCGAAAACAAACATGCTGGAGCTCATAACAAGGTTCTTTTGGGTCATATTTAAATCCAGCAACAGACATACACTGTTCTGGGTTTTTAAAACAACTAGGATGAATAGTAACACTAGGATAACCTTTCATATGTGCACACCCATTATCGTCCCAATCATATTCGTCCTCATGTCCATAATAAGGATTAGGACTCCAAACAACAATATCTACATCTTTATTATCTGGTGGCGGATCAAACAGATACGTAGGTTTTCTGGACTCAATATTTCCAACTCTAATATACTTGTTCATCGTAATCTCCTACTTTAAATTGTTTGTAAAAATCATCGACTTCCATCCATGCAATTTCATCTGGCTGGAAATCGTTTTTATTAAACAAAAAGTCTTCCACTTGATCACTAGTGTCAAATGGAAGACCTCTCATATACAATATTTTACCTAAATTATAATCTAAAACGACTATATTCATTAATAAGAATCGTAAAAATATACTTTCAAATCTGGGTGTTCCTTGTAGTACTCCTTGAACCATTCTAAGAAAATAATATTTTTATAAAAGTGTTCAAAATACTCGTCATATTCCCAGATTGAATCTGCATTTTCATCCCAATAATCTCGGGAAAGGAAAGGTTTCAAACCTCGAATAAGCGCTGGGATATCATCTGGATCAATACCCTTTTGATATACTTCCTGTCCCATATGTAGCACAGAAAGAACTACTCCACGAAGCCCCCAACACTTTCTCCAATAAACTGGCTCAATTTCTCCATCATCGAGATATTCAGCCATATCATCATTATAATAAGGGATTTTCTTTTTATCTTCTTCAAGCATCCCTTTTATTCTAATTCCATTGTCTAGTCCCATAAGACAACTTCTCCTTTTTTATTCTCAGAGAGATTTTATTTAACATAGATTTGGAAACCCAAGCCATTCTGGTAAAACACTTGGGTTTGGTTTATTTATCTCGTACTCTTGTTTTGGCCCATATAACTGTTTATATTCATCTACAGTCATTTGGAGTATTTTACCATCTGGTGTAGTTACGATCATATTAGTCAAAATTTGGTTTTGCATAAAAAACATTAGCGTGGTTTTCTTTTGATAATTGTTCCCATTTATGTTTTTCTCGTAATGCAATTTCCATATTTAGGTAATTATCAAAAGAGACTGGCTGTGGTTCTCCGTTTATTATTTTATATTTATAACAAACGGGTCTTTTATAAAATTCAGATGCTGAAAGCATTATATATCGTCAACTGAAAAATATTCAATTTCTATATCTTTTCCAGTATATTGGCTTTCCCAATATCGCTTTTGTTTAAGTGCATCTTCTTTTCGAGAAAATTCTTTAAAAAAATGTTTTATTGATCTCTGGCGTCCATTTTGGTCTTTTGGGCCCCATTGATCTAGCACAACACAATGTTTAATCATTATTTATTCGATTTTTTCGTTTAATTTTTTTTAGTTTATATATATTGGAATGTAACTCGGGGTTCTTTTAAAAACTCCGAGTCTGAATGCGATGTTTTAATTCGTATTTTCGTTTTGCTCGTTGTGATGGAGTTAATTCGTCGTTAGCTGCTTTCTTAGCTTTTGTTAAATTACTATTTCTTGGCATATTAGTCTGTTATATGTGAGTAAACTCTGGTTTTTTGTTCAATTCGCCTAGCTTGGTTCCAATTTTCAATTTTAGCCATGTAACCGATAATTCTATCCCAGTATGATATTTTTTCACTTCCACAATGTGGACACTTAGTAATTGGAACTTTTGTTATATATCCACAATTTTTACACTCAGAATTTGGAATATTAAAACCTAAATATTGACATCCGACTTCAGCCGCATATTTAATAATCTTCAAATATTGTTCATAAGAAGGATGAGAATCAAGGTTGCTGTGGCAACTAGACCCTCCGTCAAGTCTTTCTCCAATAAAATCTCTACCGTGCATGCGAATTTTCTCCAATACGGATAAATCCTTATCATAGGGTCTAAAAATATAACTAGTATAAAGATTTATATCATTTGGAACCCAATAATTATGCGCTTTATCATAGTTATAAAGTTTAGCGCCACAGGCCTCAGCCGGCACCAGTTCAGTGTTGTAAGTCTCTGATTTAGTATGGTTTAATTGATTTTGATGTTTAATAAAATCAAATACAGTTTGGCAGTACTTTTGGTATAAAATATTATCGTTAATTTTATATCCAAGAAATTCTGCACTGGCGCTTAAACCGACGATACCAATAGTTAAATATTGTTTATCCAAATTTATAAAGCCAGCCTTATAAACTGGAAGAAGATCAGAGTTATACATATCATGTAAAATAGAATTATATGCGGTATGATATTTATAAACTCGATCTAGAATTTCCTTTAAATAACTAAGAAAATTATCTCGAAGCTCATTATCAGAATAAAGTAAACTTCCAACAAAAGCGGGAGATGGTTTTCCAGATTTATTAGAAGATTCTACTATAGAATTTAAAGAATTGTATCAATCCTGAACAATATGATTCAAATTTAACGAAATAACTGATTTTGACCCAGTTTCAAGGCCTACCATTCCATTTGTAAAATTAAATTCGTGCGTTTGTATTTTGTTTTTTAACCGACAACACGAACTTAAACTATCAACAGTATCACTTATATAAACAAAAAAACTATGTCCTCTAGCCAATTCTTCACAAACAAATCTATATGAATCCTCATCAATAAATTTGCCGTCTTTATAAATTAATGCAAAGGTTTCAACAGGGAAAGGCAACATAACTCGTAGCCTCTCTTTATTAAACCATTGCATAAATTCTTTTTGAACTCATTGTAGGGACTCTCAATCTGGTCTAGTTCCATCTGGAAAACAAAAACCATCAAACATGCCATGAAAGAACGGTTCGTCAAAATAAGAAAAATTCGTAAATGCAGCTTGCAAACCTCTATTAGCCGAATTTTGGTTGATTGTGTATACGATCTGCTGCCAATATTGATGAATTTGTATTCTGATTGTTTTTTCTCGTTCTGAATTAACTGAAATTACTTTATCTGGAGTTTTATAAAAATCATCACCCCACTCCTTTTTTGCAAAATATGTAAAATATAAAAGTGCTTCTGGAAATGCAGTTGCTCCTAAGAATTGTCCCGCTTCAGTAAAAACAAGGTTACAGAACATCCCACAAAATGAATCTATATTCTTGGGGGCTGCAGAAAGTCCACCTAGATCTTTTATTCCGTTTAAAAGAAATGGATACATTGAACTACTTGCACAGTTATGAACTAAAATATTATTTAGACAAAAAGTATGTGAAGTTGTAGTTATATCATATATATATTCATTTAAGGTTAAAAATGCTGATTCTTCTTCTATTTTGTCTACACTTGTTATTGTACAATACCCATTAGATTTATATTTGAAAGAAGAAAGTTTTGCGGTTGTTAACTTTTCTCTGACTTTAAATGATAACGATAAATCTACAGAATCTGAGCGTTTTGTTGCACTTATTCCTCAAATTGTATAATTCGTATGGTATGAAGTGTTGTTGCTAAAAGGCAAAGATTGTATAGAATTACCTATAGAGTAGCCAAAATGTCTAAACAATTGAGTAATCTGTTGAACACACGCTCTAGAACTCAAACGAATACTTATACAACAATCTTCATTTTTAATTGTTCCATCAGAATCAATTAAACCTTCCAGTATGCCTTTCGCAAATTTTTCGTTAAACTCAAGAATATTATAAGGAATTGTTTTATTTTGTGCTTTATCTTGAATTTTAAAATATCCTCGGAATAATTCATATACATATCTGTTAGAAATCTCTAAACACCATTTTTCTCCGGAACTAGAATCTTTTCTAACTGTGCCAGAAATCCCAAAGCACTCGAATAAATAACCGTTCATTACATCAAGTATACCACGTGTTTTTTGAGCTATACTAATAGTTTTAGAAGTGTTATTATATCCTCCATCTCCAATGAAAAAGCCAACTAGATACCCAAGTTCCTCATTAAGCTTTATAATGCGTTTTAAACAACTTTGCTGATATTTAATGAATTTTTCTTCTACAGTTACGTAGGTTGGGAGAATTGTTGCAAGGTCTAGAGTATCCTTACCTTTAAAAGAAAGTTTATATCCAATTCTGAATTGTTTTTGGTTCAAAGAATCAACTGCTTGAATTGTATTATTTATATCATCCTTATCTACAATTAACGGATGATTGTCTGTTACAACAATATCTTCTCCAAAAGCAGTTTTAATTCGATATAAATCTCTATGACGTTTCTTTTTAGTAAGGTGTGTTACTTGTGTGTATTTATTTTCATAGTCTTTTACATACAAATTCCAAGGAATTTTTTGATATACCTCATTTTCCTTATCAACTAAAATTTCTGGTTCATCTACTATAGAATAAAGTAGATCCAATGGAAGAAGAAGAGTTTTACTATTATAAAGAACTTCAACAACCTCCTTAGATGAATATGTGTACGGAAGCGTTGGGCCACTATTAGATGTACTTTCGTCGTGCTTATAAATAATTCGATTTTCTAAGTCTCTAGCATATTGTTTTGCGTCAAAATCAGGGAAAAGTTCACGGAGTTTATCCATTACAATCCCGCGATTGACAAGAATATTCTCCTGTTTTTTAATTTCAGCATTCATATTTGCGACGCTCCGGCTACGAACGTTTGCATTATCATCAACTGTAGCGTCTGCCACTGTGCTTTCTTGTTTATATTTTTCAATAAAAGCAATATGCTTATCAACTATCTCTCTAGTTCTCTTATGAGCATCTCTATACAAAATATAACATCTAGCAACATCACATTCTCCAAAATTCATTATTACATCTTCAACGAGATTTTGGATACTTTCTACATCTATGGGTTGTTCTCCCTCATAGGCATTAAATCAACATCTTACGTGATCTACTACTTTGTCGCAATTATCTCTATCTTTTACCCGAACTGTTGGATCCGCAAAAGCATTTCTAATTGCCTTCTCAATCTTTCCAAAATTAAAATCTGTTACTTGTCCACTTCGCTTTTTAACTGTTAGCATAATTGAAATAAGTTATTAATTAACATTGTCTTTTCAAACCGATTCACAAAATCTTTTGTTCCAGTTATCTGTGCGCATATTGCATCATAAAAATTAAACATGGAACATTCTTCGTTTTCAGATATATAATAAGGTGACCCACTATCGTTATATATTGATTCATAGGCCTTTATAATATCATTGCTTGAAAGCTTTATTTTCCCATTTAGAGTTTTACTTTCATAAACAAGGACTTTATCAATCAGTTCTCCAAGAAATTTTTGTTTTTTATCTGTTGGTAAAAACGACGATTTTAATTTTCGCATATTTGTCTCAAGATCATTTACTGCTCCAAACAACTCTTTAATATCATATTCGAGTTTTTCATTTGGTTTTAACTCTTTAGCTATTAATCAGTTATTTGTAAAAGTATATAGATTCTTTGAAACTGGATTCATATAGGCTCGAAACACTTTATAAACAGGAACACGTGTATCTAGTGCATAAACGAGATTGTAAGTTTCTTTATATTCAGATTCACCAGGTACAATGGCTTGTACTCAAACTCTGTTATATGCCAGATCTTTTCCAGACCCAGTAATTGTCATTTGATCAGGAGTCTGTACATTAACAATAAACTTGTTTGTGTACTTTTTTAGTTCAGTTATAAAAGGTTCTGTATATTCTTTTGTTTCAAGAAATTCGTTGTTTTTAATTATTGTTGGTTTCCCCGCACTTAGCCCTTCTAATGTAATTTCCATTAATAATTCGCAACATTTTGTATAATATTAATATCGGGGTTCTTTTTATTAATTCAGAACTGTTCTCTTTCAACGACTCTATCAAGATCTGGATATTCTATAACAAAAAAACTAGCAACTCCGATTTCATTAAATCAAGTTTGCATGTTTCTGTTATAATGTTTGTTCAACTTCAAAAGTCGTATATGCTCTGTTATTCTGGCTTTTGCATTTCTTTTTGTCGAGCCAATATAAATATGTTCCCCAATGTGGATCTCGTAAATAGCCGGAAAAGTCCGATCATATAAATCGGACTCTCACAAAATTTCTATCATATTTTGGTCAAAAAAGCAGGATTGGAGTTAACCAACCCTGCTTTCTATTTTAGTTTCCAAATACAATATACTTTCCAAGCTGTGTACCTTTCGACGGCGTGTAATCGATAGTAAATACTCTAGCGTGTGCTTCATCTACTCGATATACCTGCTCGCAGTACATATTCTCCTTAACGTCTTTCATAGCAGCCTTAGCCTTACGAGATGCTTCACCCTTCGTTTCAGCAGTTGCTACAAGCTTTCCAGATTCTGTGTGTATCTCAAATACACGCTTCTTAGTGAGCTGGCCCTCTGTTACAACATTATTAAATGTGTACGGTCTTTCCTTAGTGTCGGCAGAACCCTTAACCTTAACAACGATATATGCCGTACCAGTAGTTTCAGTCATTTTATCCTTCTCGAACTGCTCGTTTGCAAAAGCTTCTATATCTTCTGGAGAATCAGCATTAACATATCTACGAGTAACATCTTTTACAACTGTGAGACCCTGCTCAGCAGCCTTTTCTTTTGCCTCATCAAGGCTAAATGCTTCAATTTCAACAATTTTCATAATCATTATCATTAATTAGTTATCTGTTTTTACCTACACAAATATACTAAAAATCTAGGTAAAAACAAAATTTTATACAAATTTTACTTCTTCTTCCCAGCCAAACATCTGGTAATATGCAATCATCTTAAAAAGCTTTTGGTACTCTTCTACACCCTTTTTATAATAAGTGTTATTCATTGGGCAACACTTGCTATTATAAGGAGGATTGTTTCTAACTACTAGAAAATTCATTTCCTTAGTCCAATCATTTTCGTTATACCCATATTCATGCATACAATAGAGCTTCAGAACATCTCCGTAGAGAGCTCCTTGTCGATAATAATTAAACGTTTCTAAATGTCCGCTCTTGGTAGCAAAATACTCTGGGTTGTCACGAGCCGTTTTCAGATCATTCAGAGTGAGATGTTTGTTTTCTTTATCGATTGTCCAATTATCGATTTTCATTTTATATTTCAGAGTAGTGGCTTGGTTTTTATAAACTACCCAAAAATCAATAAACATAGCATCTTCGTTATGTGATTCGATTGGATCTCCAAAAATATCAGTTGGATGCAATTTTTGCATTATCTCTTTATTGTCTTGTAGAGATTTAATTGCACTATTTGCGGATTCCCAATCAGCATCACTTAAAATTGTGCCATTGCCTTTATATGCTTTGCGTGCAAAATAATATTTTAAGCCTTTCTTTATAATATCACGGATTCTAAAATCATTTATTGCATTTGCATAATAATCAGCATTTTTCATTGCTTGCTTGATTGCATTGTATCCTCCAATTCCAGATTGTCGTAGCTTTATAATTTCGTCTACACAATTCCCCAATTTTGCACTAGGTCGCCCTAATTTTGGAGCCATTTCATAATACTCATTTTGGAGCATTTGTTCGTGGACTACACTACCCATTGATAATGAGGAACTTACGAATTTAGGAGGATTTTTATATTTACTTGGAGAGCCTCCTTCATCGGGATTTATTAACTTCAGACGAGAGTTACTTACACAGTCTTTATATTTATCAGAGAAATACTCTTCATCCGTCATATCAATCCTTTTTAGGGAGTTTAGATCGGGCAAGATTTTAAAATCATCTAGTTTAATTTCTTTCATTAGAACTTCAGATCAAGACTTGTTATTCGGCGATGTTCTGGTACTTTGAACCATTTGTTATGCGGAGAGTCCATTAGATAACAAAAGATGCCATTATTAACAGCATCTTTGTAATTATCTGGTTTATCGTCGATTAATATAGACACATTATGCTCCTTCATAACAGCAATTTTACTTTCATTCCAAGGTACACAATATACTGGCGCACAAGGTAATCCTCTTTTTTGGAGATTCTCCTTTGTCCATTCTACTGGAATAGATCGAGATGTTATATACATTGCCGGTTCAAACGTTGGCATATTCAATACAGGCAGGTTTGTCCAAAACTCTTTATCGTCCTTTATTTTATCAAGGTCTTTAAGTAGTTCATAAGAACCATCCCAATAATCGTTAAGTTTTCCAAAACGTTTTTCGTACTCGCCTTTAAAATCAAGTACAACATCATCTATATCAAGAGCGATAACTGGCCTATCAACTATGCCTACTACTCGATCGTCACCGTGCGGAAATATTTTATAATATTCAGCCAAGATAAGGGCGGACTCTGCAACGTAGGCAATATTCAAAAGCCCATTTTCATCAAAATCATTTCCCTTTTCAAACTCTATAAGATGCTTTTTAAGGGAGGAAAGTATTTTGGACCACGAAATGCCATATTTCCATTCATTTATTTCGTGTTTATTTAGCCTGTGTTGGAGGACTTTTTCCACGGACTCTATTCCGTGAGGCGGGATAAGATCATATCTTTCACACATTATTCTGGCTTTTTGTTAGTCAGTGTCATCAGGAGAGATGACGCTAAAAAACCTATAAGATCGAGTTTTTCATCAGACTCTTTCTTGAGATCGGATTTATATTCGAGTGTCTCTGCTTCTCTATCATAATTAAAAGTCAGAGTGATTTCCGTTCCTTCAGAGTCTGGATTAGTGAATTTAACTATTGCTGTTTCCATCTGCGTATGGTTTTATTAATTTATAAAATAAGGATTTTGGAACTATGACAACTTCTCCAACCGAAACTATATTTGCTTCTCTAGGCTCTTGTTTATTTCATATAATTACAAACTCGTCTGGATTAACAGTGGTTTCGGAACGTATTTTAAAATATTGTGGAGTTTGTTGTGTTGCCTTTAATTGGATTTTACATGGCAGATTGCCTTTATTATCGTGTATGTCGACTTTGTTGTTATCCTCTGCCTTTGAGTTATTTCGAGCAGTTCCAACATCAAAACCCAATTCTTTGAGTTCCTTTACTATTTTACGCTCGTAGGCATTTCCTTTGTTTCTGGAATAACCTGCGCTTCGTTTTCTTCCCATTTATTTATATTTAACTCGGTTTTTAGCAATTTTATTGCAGTTTCTTTGCCATATTTTTTATAAAAATCACTAAAATCTTTTGCTTCGTATTTTTCTGGGATATAAAAATATTCCAATTCTGGGTGTTTTTCTTTTATTCTAGCTAGTGCATTCTTTCCTGGATCGTCATTATCATATCACACTATTATTCGCTTGAACTTGCTTTTAACTTTATCTAGTTGTGTATCACTTAAAAACAGATTTTCACTATTTGGTGCAATTGCAATAATGCCTAGTTCATATAAGCACATTACGTCCTTCATTGATTTTTGGATAATCAACAGATCTCCGCCATCTTTCGGCAATTGTTTTGCACCTTGTAGTTGATTTGCTTTTCAGTTTGTTAAAAAGCGCATCGTAGTTCTATCTGGTCAATATAATCGCCATTGTTCAATTCCTTCTTTTATGCCTCCGTAGTATCCGAAAATCTTTTGTTTCGGGCTTTCGTAGTGAAATATATTCCCGTTAAGCCATATATTTTTACAAGAAAACACACCGAATTTCTTCAGCGTGCTTTCTTGTATTCCATATTTGGCCCATCAATTAAGTTCGTAGGATTGAAATGGGCGTATTTCAACCTGTATAACAGAGGTTTGTTTTTCATCTAGTTTGTTTCCTGTATATTTCAGCTTTGGTTCATTCACGACCAATTTATCATCATGTATGATTCCAAAATCATTTGCTATAATATGCAGTGCTTGTGAAAAGTTGCAGGAAAACTTTTCCATAACAACTTTGAAACAATCTCCAGAAAAACAACCAGAGAAATCGTGAAATATAACTAGTCCAGTTTTTGTTTTAAAAAAACTAGCAGTTGGTCTTTTGTCATTTCGCAACGGATTTTTGAAAAGACCTTTTTTAACTGGTATTCCCAGATAATATTCTAGTATTTGCTCTTGTGGAAATCTACTCAATATAAGCTCCTTGGTAATCCTAACGGGCTCTATTGTTATCTCCATGAGTATCAATTACTTAGAACGGGAGATCTGAATCAGAATCCTCAAGGTCTGTTGCCATTGCGGAAACTACATCGGCAGTAGAAGCGCCCATGTTAGTAGGCTTTGCTGTAGCAGCATTCTCGATCTTCTTTACCTCCGAGCTAGTAAGGGTGAGATTATCACCAATAATACGAGTAGCAATACCAAGATTGCCGTTACGATCAATACGCGCAGTGAAAGATGGCATATTGCAATAATTGTCTCGACCTGGTACAAGTTTAATTTGTGTCTTCTTTCCAACATGTGGCTTAGTGTAGGCTATAATTGCATCAACAATCTGCTTAAAATTACCAGTGAGCTTCTTTGTGCCAGCATTAATTTCTGCGGCAACTTCTGGACAGATTGCTTCAAGGATCTCCATTACAGTGATCTTAAAATGATCAAGCGGAGATGCTGACTTACCCCACTGCATTTCCTGACGTTCTGCTGACTGAGGCTCGAAAAAGTTCTGCTGATATGGACCGTAGCCGTCGATATTTACTTTGAGAACGAGAGTCTTAAAAGCATCACCAGTCTTCTGACTAGTTACATTTGCAAACTCTACACCTTCGAAAGTAGCATCTTTAATTCCTGGAGTCAATCTAGAGCCAGACTCTTTTGCATTTACTGCATCTGAAAAATCAAAATTCATTTTTAAAAAATTTTAATAATTATACTTTTGGGGTTAATTTGTAAAAGTCTTTAAACTTTTCCATTTTGAAAGAAGTACCATATTCGCGCAGAACTTTGTTCTGTTCACCCCGAAACGAAATAGTACCAGATTTTGTTAATTTATTTCCTTCATCAGAACCGAACCATTCAGCACGTCCAATAAGAGGAAATGTGGTTTCGCTATTAACTGTCCAATAATTAATTGCAATTTTATCTTTTGGTTTCGCCGAAAGTGCTTTTATTGCATCTTTCGACAAAACCAAGTTGTTATCTCCTAGTTCTACAATTGCATCAGTCAGATCAATATCTGTTGGACTTTCTGTGTTAACTACAATTATAGGAGAAATGTCGATATTCATTACTGTGCAAGACTAGGGTAGATTCTATCCCAATGTGGAACAAAAGAACCATCTTCAGCCCGCTCAGCTACAATAATATCTTTATTTGCAAGATGCTGTGGTCTAGCTCCTGTGAGAACTTCTCCATCAGTACCAAACTGTATGCAGAGATTGCTATCTTCGTCCCTATGTACGAAACCGATTGCATCAGACTTTGCTGCGAGTATGCGAGAAACCTTTCCTGTAAGATCAAGTGTTTTAAGAGATCCGTTTGCATTTTCAGCAAGTGCTGCGTCCTTAACATGCCCGCATATAATAAGATTTGGAGCACAAGCCGCAATTTTATCAATTACCCTCTCGATTGCAGTTCTCCAAAAAGCATAACCAGATCCATTTGGTAGCGATGCAGGATCTTTTACATTTGCATATTTCTCAGAAAACATTGGAGAATCTTGGTAGAGCTTTATCGCAAGTGGTTTTGCCATTTCTTCAACGGCAGTAATCGTGTCAATCGTTATATATTTATAAGGATATCCAGCCTCTTTAATTGCAGCACAGATCTCGTTAAGGTCTTTAAGTGTATTAACCTTTATTTTAAGAGCGGAGACGTAGTCAGAGCCGTTCTCAAAATCCAAAATTAGATTTCCTTCAAGTGTGGAGAGAATTGTTGTCTTTCCCACTTTCGGTAACCCAAAGAGTATCAGGTACTTAGGATCTTGTGTTGTTGCTGGAATTTTTGAAGTAGGTAGCGTAATAGCCATTATTAAAAAGAATAATTTATTTCTTCCTTCACCCCATTATCTGGAGTTGCATCTTTTATTTTATTTTTGGGAGAATTTTCTAATGACGTATATATAGAAAAATCAGTTATTGTTTTTGCAGGAGGGAGCTCTCTAAAAATTCCGAGTTCTCCGAAAAAGTTAACAGGAATTACTCTATCACTTACTCCTTGGCGATTTTTTATTATGTTTAGTGCTTTGTATCTATCCCTCAATCCTTTAAATCCACCTTGCAGAGGATTTTCTTCTACAATAATTGGGTAACCTAAGTGAGATTTTATTTTGAACTTGAGAGGGAAATAAACACCAATACATATTTCACAGTCATTAAAAGTATTTCCGGTATCTTTTAAATCTTCCGAACTACATTCCGTAAGTCCTGCTTTTCTTCTGTCCATGTCTGCCGAATTTCTATTTTCCTGCTGAAGTATAACAAAAGAAACTTTGCATTTCTCACGCAACGTAACACAATATGATGAAATGAGATCCATTTCTGCTTTTTTTGTATGACCATCAATTGGCATACAGAGCCCTAAGTGATCTATCACAACTTCTATAAGTTGTTCTGGATCGTTTGGTGTATAAACGGTTCTATTACCACCATCTATTTCTGTAAATGTACCTCATTGTTCAAGAAGATTCATCAGCGTGTGATAGAATACTTTATTCGTTAATGTTTTGTCAAAAATAACTAATTTTTCAGAAATAGAGTTAAGTCATTCTCTTCCTTTTAATACATACTCATAATCTTCATCTGACAAAATCTCTTGCCAAGACATTAATTTTGTGTAAGGAATTATTTTTCCAAATTCTTCGTAAATATAAATACAAAGTAGTTTGGATAAAAGAAGTTCAGCAGAAAGTTCTAGACTATAATATACAAGTTTTATATTTTTATCCGGGTGGTCTTTTAGCGGTCTATATATATAACTATATAAAGCGAGTGCTGTTTTTCCGCTCCCAGAAGTTCCAAAAATAAGTGTATATATACCTTTTCTAACTCCTCCTGTATAACTATCTAGTTTTGGTATACCTGTACTAAGCCCTGTATTTTTTCCGGCTTTTCCAGAGTTAATCATATTATATAAAATATCTACACTATTCATCTAAAATACAAATATTATCAGCAGTTCCAACCATTTCTGGATTATCTCGTAGTTCTTTTAGTGCTTCCCATTGTCTCGATACGACAAAGTTTAAGATTCCAAAAGAAATTTTGCCGTTCTCTTTTGCTCAGTCAAGAATTTCCATAACTTCTCTGTGCTTTTCTGGATTGTTTCCAATCTGTGTTGCATAAAAGCAAAAGAAATCATCAAGAGACGCAAAACGAGTAGCAATGTTTTTAAGACTAGTTAACTTTCCGTTAATATTCAACCAAGACGGATATTTTGTAAATAATTCCTCTCCCATTGTACAACCACTTTTAAATCAACCTTTTAGAAAGTTTTTGTTAAATTCAACCTCGTTTGGGTTGTAAATTGTTGGATTGTACGATTTTAATATAACACCCTTTTCCTGTAACGAGCTAAATAGGCTACGTAGTACCTCATTTCCTCCGTTGCGAAATCAGGTGTCAAAATACTCAGCTCCGTGTTCTTCATCACGTGCAAGTAAGGTAATATAAATCAAAAGTAACTCATCAGCAGATAAGTGATAAGTTGCCATCAATTTTAAAATTGTTTTTATTTCCAAGTTAAAATATGTTATAGCCATATTTAACTCGACCGATGTTTATAACTGTTACGTATTCATCGTTTATTTTGGTTAAAATCTATAATTTTTTGTTTCTCCAAAATCTCTTTCACGAGATTCTATTTCCTCGTGATTCAAGACTTTTTGTAATTTTTCCTCAGAATCAATCGTAATATAACTAGTTGTGTTACTGTTGTTAAACCACTTCACTTCCTGGGTGTTATTAATAACGAGATAAAACATTTCAGCAGTCTTGTTTGGAGAAAATCTACAAACTCGACCTTGCCGTTGTGTTGCTCGTATTTTAGAACTATCAACACCCATCTGTATTCCTACTGTAAGTCCTTGAATATCAGCACCTTCGTCGATCATATGGCTGGTAGCAAGTCATCCAATTGTTGCATTATTAAAATCTGCAATTATTTTTTTATTTTCACTAGCCTTTTGTTTAGAGTGCAAAACATTGCCTCTTTTTATCTGGCTAGCAAACTTAATTGTTGGACAAAACATAACTCCTTTTGTGTCTTGTCTTGCATCAACAATCTTTCTACAAATTTCAATTTTCTTCGGATGATTCTCTATAAAAGCCTTTCTTGCGTGTAATGCCTTCATTCATTGTGCTGCCATCTGCAAAACAGTTTTTGGGTCAGACCCAATCTGTTTCGCAAACTTATTGCGGTACTGTCATTCTTGCAAAGCTGCCATCGCACAGTTAAAATCGAAGCCAAAGAACGCAAAATAACTATTAAATTTCCTATCTAGTTCCTTATATTCTTTTAAATCAACATTCAGGAGAACTAAATAATTTTTAACGGGAGAAACTCATCCATTTTGCGTTGCTTCATCAAGAGTGATTGTATCACAAACAGGTGCGTGCTGTTTAATAATTATCTCTTTTCCATCAAGTCTTTCAAGTGTAGCAGTTAAACACAATACCATTTTGTAAGTTACTGATTTAAAAACACTTGCAAAACACGTTGACGAAAACCGATGCGCCTCATCTAGTACTAAAAGATCACAATTATAATTATGTTTAACTATTGTATTAACAACAATAACGTCACAATTATTAATAAGACTGTATTTCTCTAATTCCGCAATCCATTGATCTTTTAAGTACTGCGTAGGAACACTAACAATTATATATGCGTCTGGATTTTGTTTTAAAAGCAATGAAATTGCCATTATTGCAAGTCGGGTTTTACCTACTCCGGTTGCATAACATGCTGTGGCACAACAATTTGCAGCAACTCACTTTTTAATTCCGAGTTTTTGTCGTTCTGTTCTAGTAAGCATATTAAAATAACATTAATTGTTTCGATTTAATTGCATCTATTATTTTATATGCCTCAGATCGATAATAAGTATAATTTATATGTCGTTCTTTTATTGGCATTTCATTAAACTCGTTATATAACGTTACTTTACTAGGGCACATCGAAATGTAGTTCTTTAATTTTAGAGTAAGAGGATCTCTTTTACATTTATACATTTTTCCTCCATCCGTGGACATATAATAACGATTTATGCGTCTAATTATATGCTCGTTATATTCTACAAGAAAATCTTTACTAACCTTCTGGTAAGTACAAAATTTTAATATATCGTCGCACTCTTTAAGAGTTTCATCAACTTCTTTTCCAAGTACAAGATAGTTATTTATAGCTTCTGCAACAATTGTTGGAGCCATCCCTTTCCCAAGAGTAACAGAGTCAATAAAAAGGCCCTTCTTTTTAATTAATTTTGGATCATGTGTCTCAGACCAACCCTTTTTAACTCCAACATAATCGTTAATTGCAAACTGATAAAAACGCTCAAAATAATCTGCCTCTAGTGTTAATTTGGTAGTTTTCTCTCACCAGTTAACAACATTTTGCATTTCATTAAGTTTACTTTTATCAAGCAAAATAAACACACCATCTGTGTTGGATTGGATAATTTGTGCTCCAATTTGATCAAGAGCCTCTGCTAACATTAAAAGCATTAACTGTCCATTTATTCGGATTGTTAATGCTGTTTTTGGAGAATATACCCAAGAATGTTCTGATTGTAAGTTTCCAGAAAGTCCATTTAATGCAAGTTTTAGTGTTTTATCAACAAGTTTGTTACCTTCGTGTTTTGCCTTCACACGATCGTCTTTAATCTTTTGATAAACAGTTAAAAACGCTTCGCCAAGATGTGGGGGATATACTTTGTGTTGTAATATAATACTTGGATACATAGAGGTAACATCTTGATCTATAAGCAGTTGCGAATCTTTAGGCTCAAATTGCTCTGGCTCATTAACACTATGTATTCCTCCCATGCCAAATGTGTGTGGAACCCCTCCGAGTATAAATTTTCTTTCAAAAGAGTTATCGTTTGGAGTAATTGTTTGATTTTTAAGGTCTTTTAAAAGGTCTTGTAAAGTTTTGGTTTTAAATTGGATAAAATCGAAAATTATATCACCTAAACAAAGAGATGTGCACTCACTTTTTTTGTCTTTTATTTCATTTCAAGTAAGTCCAGTTTCTTTTAAATAACGAGATTTTATAATTTCCATTCCAATATTAACGCCATCCTTGCTAAGTACGTTAATTCCATATTCTTTTTCAATTGCTAATCTAAGATCAATATCTTCTTTTAATCGAGAAAGCAATTCACAAGTAGATTCGACATCATTTCTATTATATTCAAGAACATCATCAATGTCGTTTTGCGGAACTAACGAGTTAAAATCGCCATCATATTCCTGCACATTTTTATATTGCATTGTCACTTGCATCTCTTTTAATCCAACACGTAACTTACTAGAAAACATCATTGCTAGTAGATCAAAACTTGGAAAAAGATGCGCATATTTATATTTTGATCACGAGGAAAAATTATTGTCTTTTGTTTCAATAATTGTATCACTAAGTTCTTTTATTTTTCGACATATATTATAATAATCATCAAAATGTAGAACCTCGTAACTCATTAAAATATAGTTAATTATAGGATCATCATAATGTAGATTATTATAGCCACAAAATATAATATTTTTATTGTGAAATATATTATATATGCTTTCAATTTCATTATTTCGAGACGATATTTCATAATTAACTATATTTCCAGATTCACTGTTTTTTATGCAACAAGTGAACAAGTTTGGAAACACTTCTACATCGTACACAAAAACAGTTTTTCCTTTAATAATCATTATTTATCAAACTTTAAAAGTTCAATTCCTTTATAACTAGCCACTTCTTCTATTTGTTTGGCAATTCCAGTCCACCTCTTAATATGCCAATCTGTATCTTCAGAGAGCATTGGAAAAACTTTGTCTCGCATAAGTCTAAGAGTATCAGAGGAAAGACCAGAAATCTTTGGCAGTGGAGCAAGATGAATAAGCGCCCTAAACTCACTATAAGAAAAACCTCTTGGATCAATTCTCAACTTTACTTCACTAGGCATTAAACAACGTTCCTTTACAACATCGAGCCATGGCCTTTTCTTTCCCTCGTCGTCTCTTTCAGAAAGTTCCTCTTTCTCAGACTCAGTAAGTCAGATTCCTTTGGAAAGGATAAAATGCTGTGAAATCATTTTTCTGTTAATAACTTCAAGCTGGTCAAGACAAGCTGTAATAAGATCACCATAAGTCACACTCTCAAATTCTTGTGGCAAGTGGTCAAACAGAGTAGAGACAGGATCAGAGTCAGTAAGATTGTTTTGCTTTTTATACTCCCTAATAAAAGCAACAATTTGCATTGGAGTTTTAAGTGCATCAATGTTGCATTCATATATCAAGTATCTCTTGAATAATTCTGCATTGCATTGATTGATAAGACGTTGCATATTTATTTTAGTTTGATACTTTCCAGGCACGTACTTATCATCGTTATATAGCATTTCATGCACATGCTTATATGCACGATTCAACTCCGTAGCATCCATATCCATCAACCGTACTTCCTCTCCGGACCTACGCTTTCATACGTACTGGTTAATATCTGTCTTAATTGCTTGTGCAATTGTACTTCCAAACTCTGTTGTGTTTTCTTTCATATCTAAAAACTATAATTTTTATCTTTTATATCTTTTGTTTTTATAAAATTCATAAAATAAAGTGCAGTGTACTTATATCGCTTAACTTGGTCTGTGTTTGCTTCTAAATATTCATCACCAGCTTCGGCATATTCAAAAGTAACAAAACCTTCGTCCCCGATTGTTAAAGTACCTACATTTTGTCAATTCGGACATTGTGTAACAGTTATATACTTATACAAACTCTTATCATCTTCGTCCAAATTTTTAAAGACGTAATTAATATAAATTCCGTCTTGTTTAGCAACTAGTTTCCCGTGGATTGTTATCTTCTCCGCACTCATAAAGTTTGTCCATCATTCTTCTAATTGTACACAAAGAACTATCTATCAATTCAAGATGCTCCTTAATCATCTTCTTGTAGATTTTAACGAGATCTCTCTGTTCTTTCTTAACCGGACATTCTTCTTCCTGTGTTTCAAATGCAATTTCTACAGTTGGCTGCTGCTCTTCAGATTCCTTATATTTCATCTAGTGCAATTCTATAAACGGATTCATGTAAATCGAGGTTGTAATTCAATTCAAGCAAATTATATAATCTAGATGTTAAATAAAATTCATACTTATCAATATAAATTTTCATTGTAAAATCATCTTCTGTGGTAAAATAACGAGTCATATCTTCCTCGCTAAATTGTATAAGACCTTCCTCAATTATATAATCTCCTTGCTCAAAAAGCCAGATATTATCGACAATTCCTTCGTCATAAATATCTAACTTATTCAAAAACAACTCAATCTTTCTATCTAAAATTAAATCATTGGGATTGTGGTGTTTTATATTCAAGTACCAATGATTCCCAATTTTCTTAAAAATCAATCTTACCGATTTCATCTTCTGGTATATTCAAGCATTGTGCCGCGTGTACAGCTAACATATCTGCTAACTCGTTATATTCGTCACCATTGTGCCCCTTAACTCAAACAAAAGTCACATTGTGTCTAGGCAATTGTTCAAGTAATTCTCACCACAAATCAAGATTCTTTTTGGTAAAATCCTGATCATCAAATCACTTTTTTGCATGCCCATTAACAATCGAGTTAATAACATATTGGGAGTCGCAGTGAATTTCTAGTTCTGTTGGTTCCTTAAAATATTTCAGAGTTTCTAAAACACCACGAATTTCGCATCTATTATTCGTGGTGTTTTTTAAACCCATATAAAGCTTTTTAAAGACTTTTCCGTCTTTTAGAATAACAGAACTTCATCCACCCGCTTTTATCGAGTCCTGATACGAGCCATCACAGTAAACAACATATTTCTCCATTAAAACTTAATCGGATAAGTCCAGTCGCAAGCCTCGTCTTCTAGTTCGAGACATCTCTGCGTACAGATTTTTCCCAATTGTGCCTTATTTTCGATATACATAACATCAATTGGATTGTTCTCTGCACGAGCAAGTGCAAGTTTTTTTCCAACTTCCTTATTAAAGACATCTTTTGTGGAGCATCTTGATACACCAAAAGAAAGAGTCTTTTTCTCGGAGTCGTAAATGGAACAAATTGTTACTCTTGGCACACTTTTTTTCTTGCCAGTAGGATCACCAATTGCGGTAATAACTTCGTTGTTGGCATCAAGCAACACTGGAACCATAGCAACCTTGTACTCAGTTCCATAAAAATACCTAATCGATTTCATTTTGTTTCTTTTTATAAATTAATAATAACCAAGTAATTGCGGCTAAAACAAATACTTCTATAAACATACCAAGACAAACCATAACTCCCATTGCAGCACAGACCCAAACAAGGATTGCTGTAGTTAAGTTATGAACATTTTTGTCCTTGAAAATTAAACCAGCACCAACAAAAGATATTCCAGAAACAATCTGCGCAATAACGTGATAATCAATAACTCCATCACTGTTATATGCCGTATAGGTAAACGCAAATGCACCTAACATAACAAGTGCAATTGATCTAAACCCAAGATCTTTTCCAGATGCTTCTCGTTGTATGCCAATTATATATGCTATAGCAAGTATATAAACAATTTTAATCAGAAATAGTATCTGTAGGTCTATCATCTAACAAAATAACTTTTATATTGTCATATTTACCTTCGTAAGTAAACCCAACAATTGTTTTTTCTTTTATTTTGTCTCCTATTGCCAAGTAAGGACCAGCATCAAAATCAATTGCAACTATATCGTTAGTTTCTGGATCTGTTGTAATAAGCATATATTTATCCAGATCTGGACAACCAGGCCATTCTGTATAAACAGAATATGTTGCATTATCGCCGTTAACTTTTTCAAGCAATAGCTTCTTTATTTGTCTTGTTCTAGCATGTCCTAGTGGCGCTAAGTTAATTATTTCTTCAAACATAACTAGGCCATTTGTGTTGCCATTTTTGGAGCAACAATTGCATCAGTATTTAAAAAGAGTAACATAATCGAAATTGCATTTTCAAAAGCAAGTCTGACTGCTTTTGCTGGATCAACAATTCCAACTTTTATCATATCCTCAACAAAACAACCACGTAAGGCATCAAAACCAGCGTTATTTTCAACTAGATCAATGTACTTCTCCGGATCTCTACCAGACGTAATAACAAGATTTTCAAAAGGGAATCTAAGGACATTTTGGATAATATAACCTCCCCAACCAAATTCTCGGGTAATAATTTTCCTTGCTCGCACATATATAGTTGCTCCGCCGGGAACAATACCCTCCTCTATAGCTGCTTGTGTAGCACAAACTGCATCATCAACTCGGTCTTTTCTTTCTCGCATTTCGAGTTCGGTACCTCCGCCAACGTGGATAACACAGATTCCACCAGTAAGCTTCGCAATTCGTTCCTGTAGGAACTTCTCAACAAAACCTCCTTGTTGTACAGGATCTGCTTTTACTCGCTCGTACTCTGCTTTTAAGTCCGCAATTCTAGACTCAATAAGATCAGCATTCCCATTACCTTCTGTAATTGTGGTCTTTTCTTTTGTAACAACTACTTTCTTGCAAGAGCCAAGGATGGCATTGGTTGCGTCAACCAATTCGAGTCCAGAGTCATAGGACACATTAAAACCACCAGTTAAGATGGCAATATCTTCAAGAACCTTCTTTCGATATTCGCCATAAGATGGGGCCTTTATTGCACAACAATCGAGAGTGCCGTTAAGTTTGTTAAGTTTCAATGCCTCAAGCACAGCATCGTCATAATCTTCTGCAATAATCAAAATAGGCCTACCTTCTTCTACAACTGGATTCAAGATTCCAACAAGATCGCGAGTTCTAGTGATTTTATGTTCTGTTATAAGCACATAAGGATTTTCAAGAACACATTGATCTTTTGTTGTATCTGTAACAAAATGCGGAGAAACATAACCTCGATCAAACTGCATTCCAGAAACAATATCGATCGTAGTATCTGCGTTTTTGGACTCTTCTACGGTAATAATTCCGTCCCTACCTACTTTAAGAAACGCATCAGCAATAAGTTGGCCAAGTTCTGGATCATTATTTGCAGAAATTGTTGCAATATTCTTTATATCAGCATCCGTAATTTCGATTGCATTTGCCTTTATAAAATCAACAACAGCTTTCTTTGTTCGCTCAATTTCCTCTCTAAACTGTACTTTTGGTTGTTTATCAAGATATTGTGCAAGTTGTACACAAAACGCATAACCGAGAATGGTTGCTGTTGTAGTACTGTCCCCCACTGTGTTGACCGTACGGATTGCAGCCTCTTTAAGTAATTGAGCGCCAGCATTTTCAAAAGGATTATCGAACTCGATTTCCTTTGCAACAGAAACGCCATCTTTCGTAACATGTGGCTGTTTTCCAATATCACATAAAACTACACTAGCACCATTTGGGCCAAAAGTAGTTCCAACAGTAGTAGCGAGTTTTTTCATTCCAGAGAGCATTAACTCTCTAGCTTCTTTGTCAGATTTTATTTCTTTAAACATAATTAAAACCCAATTTTATTCTCTTTCTTGGTAGTACAATCTGTCTTATCGAAGTTATATATCTCAGCGAGTGTCATTGGTTCATAACTATCAAGAGTTATTCCTTGCTCGTTCAAGAGAGCCTTTGTTTTCTCGGCACAGAGTTTCTTAAACTCATAATTAACAAAACAACGACCTTTTCTTAAAAGAGCCTTATCGATTGTCTCGATATTTGCATTAAACGTGCATATAAACTTAATATTAAACACATCCGACATAATTCCATCAGTCATATTCAATATATTCGATATTGCTCCACTGAAATTTGTCTCTTCGTCGCGATCTTTTATAACCTGCTCACAATCTTCAAGAATGAAAATACTATCTCTATTTTCAAGCATGAAAGACATAAACTCCGGAGATGCAAGAGATTCTGCTACGGTATTAGTAACTAAGATATATCTTTTTGGGTAACTAGTTATCAATGAGCGTATTAGGTTCGTTTTCCCTGAACCTGGAATCCCATTGAGCACAGCAAGCCCACATTCACGACTTTCAATAAACTTAATGAGATCGTCGTAAACAGGGATAAAATCGTCATTGTAATTCTTTTTAATATCAACGATAGTTTTATTAATCTTCGCTGGCACGGAGTAAAAAGATTGATCATAAACAACAAGACGAACCTCAGATGTTTTTGGGCCCTCGTCTTTCTTTGCTAGTACCTCGTCGAAATCGCTAATTAATTTTTCGTAATCAAAATCAAGACTAGTAAAATAAACAGTAATTGAATTTGTGTCTATATATATAGCAAAATTCTCACTAATTACTTTGATACAACTTCCAACCCATTGTCCTCCAACGTAAACTTCGTCGTCGTCATCGTCTTCATCAGCAGATGATGTCTTTCGATCATCAATAGTAGCAGAAAAGAGTACTTCTGCATCTGGATATTTTTCTTGGAGAGTAATTGCGTCCTTCTTTTTTAACTCAAACTTTCCGTGTTCATCACTAAAAACATGCACCGCCTTGTGAGTAAACTTTCCAGATGCATTATTAAACGCCTTTTCAGTTAAAAACGTACCTTGTCCACTAAAACAATCATTAATGTCCTCGATGTTCTTTAATTTGGTCTTGTTGTTCATTTAACATTTGATTTCTACAAGCGATATCTAACTCAGAAAAAGGCATTGTGTGTCCATTTTCAGAAAAATAGAGCAGATTATTCTTAATTTCAAAAAGATAGTTATCGCCTTGTAAGTTTCACATTCATTTATTCTCTTTTATACAGTTATATCGAAAGATTCCCTCCTCCTTTGTAATAAAAGATTTTTTATTCATTTTATCATTATTCACATCTTTATTTGCTAGTTCTGGTGCATATTTTTTAAAAACTCCAGAAATAACTTTTTTAGATGGGTTTCCTAACGCTTTTTGCATATTTGCGTAAGTTCAGTTAGCTTCCCGCATTGCTAAAATACACAATTCAAAATCGTTAGCCTCAGGGATATTGTTGGGAAAGATCTTTTAACCCCAACTCAGTTAATTTATTTTTATAATTCACTTGCATAACAAACACATAAACAATAACGTCCGTCACATATACAATATGGGAAATTGTCAATATATTTAATTGGGCCACATATTAAACTCTTTTGGGAAAATCGCTTGTCGATCTGTGAGAAAATAACTTTTACTGTAGTAACAACCTGGCCTTCTTTAGGAAAAATTATTTCAGAGTCAATTAATTTATCTCTTTGTAACATGCTACTCTACAATAATCTAAACGATTTTTAAAAATCCGTGCAACATAATCTACTCCTCCCCAGCCGATTTCGTAAACTTTAATTGCATTTTTCCGATCATATAATATGCAATTTTTATATCTTTTAAAACTACGAACTTCATAATTCTTTTTACAGTCCGATTCTTTTATTTCCGGGTCAATCCAATCAGACATTTTGATATTTACAAAAATTACAATAATGTGCGTCATAATCAGCATCTCGCCAAAACCCAGTATTTAACCCGAGATGTCCATCGCCGCAAGCAGTAACAATCTGACTTCTATTTATATGTCCCGGATATTCAGATATTCCAAAAAATTGTATCGGCATAACTTTTATTATATCACCACGTTTTGGAGGTATTATTTCTGCGTCTATATAAATTTCTCGTAACTTCATTTGTATAATCAACCGTAATCAATTCATCGGGAGAATATATTATATCTTCATCATTAAAAGAGTGTACTATACCTCCTTTATCAGCGAATTCAATATAATGTGATACAGTTATTCTTACCCCAAAGGTGAACGTTGTACTTCAATATCTAAAAGTAGGCATCGTTTTCTGCATCTCAGATCTCCTTGTCGATAAAAATATTGCACTCTCTATCATTATCAACAAAAGTACACTCAGTTATGAGTTTTTCATTAACTCCATAACCCATTCCATCATCTTCTAATGTTCTTGGATAAACATCCAATCTAGGATCATTAAAATCTACAACCCCATCCTTTATAAAAGGCAGGTACTTTAATATTTCTCGCCAAGTAAGAGCATAAACTGGCCAACCCTGAAAATCCTTACTAATTTTTTTCATATTTTCTCCATTTATATATTTTTCTTGTTGGTATTGTGTACGGTTCTAAAAAGCCACGATCAACCCTCCCGGTATATATACCAGAACTAGACATAACAATTTCTTCACTCTCCCAATCAATATCAAACATTTTTATTCCAGCACTAATTTTTGCTATGTCTTCTGGAATGGATGTTATCTCAGAATCTCGATATTCTTCCATTTATATATCCAAAATTTGTGCACTAACCCATCGATTCAACCTCGAACTATTTTCCCAATTAAAAGAGTATCGTGTCCTTTGTAATGATCGGGTAAAAGGTAGTAATCTCCTATTCTATATTTAGCCATTTCTATTTTAACATTTTCAGGCATTTGAATTATCTCTGCATCTATAAATTTATACATATCTTCATTTATATACTATAGCCTTGCTATCTGGTATCCACTCACCTGTTCCAAAATCAAAACAAAAAGCTTTTTCTTGGTTAGTCTTAGCGTGAAACTCCCAGTTATACGGCATGTGGCCCTCAAAACTACTAGCAAATTTGCATAATAACAACACATTAGGCATTGGGAGTTTTATTTCCGAATCTATATACTTTTCCATACAAAAATCTTATCATACGGGAAATATGTATTAACGCCTAATATGTTTGCTTGTACATTTATTCCATCAAAAATTCCGGAAAAATCTAAACTGCCGCATTCCACAACAAACAAAATTAGCTCATTTACTTTAGGTACTTTTATTTCCGGATCATAAAAAATATTGTGATTCATATTATATATATTTATAACAAACTATTTCTCTTGAGCTACTAATACAATAAGCATCATTAAAAAAAGGACTCCTGGTGACTAGCTTTGGCCCAAAATCCAATCATTCACCATATCCATGGCATACTGCATATCGATACATAATTTTACCATTGTATATAGGATATTTTATTTCGGCGTCTATCATCCTAAAATAAAAACATTACCAAAAGGAGTTGCTCCTATGAAATCATTTAATTCATTCTGTCAGATATAACTAACAGCATAAACTTTCTTTTTGTCTCCATCTAAACACAAACAAGATCTACTCATCTGTAAAAAGAATGGGCTTTTTATTTCTATATCAATCATAATAATAATATTTATAACATATTCCAGGTATTATGCTAGTACCAACATACAATCTTTTTTTATCAACAAAAACTCGTACATCTTTCCAATATACAGATCCATTTAAAATAAAATCTGCAATAATATTGCTATTTGTTTCTGGAAATATTATTTCTAAGTCTATATAATTCATAACTAAAAAATATTAAAAATCCCACTGGACTTCACAGCCGAGTGGGAATAGAATTTTTCAATGTAAAATATTTATAATCAATTAGTTAGGCACCCTCGGCCCGAATCCAACAGGCACTTAAGGATTTGAAGTCCCCAGTTCTAAGCATTAAACTACGAGGGTAAAAACCACTATAAAGTCAGTGGTCAACTATAGATTTTTGATTATAAATTTTTCGTTATCTATAAGCAAATATTGTTCCAAATCAGTATCGCAACACCAAATATCAACTGGTTTTACAACTATATCTGGGCCATATGTGTGATCCGTACCTTCCACATCCCCAAAATCATTAATTATGTGTATGATCTTTTTAAAAGTGGTATGTCCAATAACTTGCGTATATCCGTCAAGAGCATCCTTCATAAGAGTCTGGGGACGTATCCATGTGCAGGGCTGAGTTCTGCTAGTTCCGTAGTAATCCATGTAATTATCAGGAGTAAACCCAAATAATTCACTAGACGGGAGTTTGTTAATATCTTCTACTTTTTTACAGCCTGTTCTAGCAAACCATGTCTTGGAAACTCCGGCGTGTGAAAATATGATATTATCAACAACATTAACCCATTCTGTCGCATCAAGCCATTCTTGCTTGTGTTCCTGAAACCATTGTTCACACTTACTTCCGGCTCTAGGAGAACAATCTGCCCAACTATATCCGAGTTGCTGGTCATGATTGCCCCTCTGTATGTGCATTTTATCACCAAAATCTTCTTTTAAAGATAAAATGCCTTCCATTACCATTATCTGGTCATCTTGTGTAATCTTCGGATCGTGTGTCGAAAAGAAATCTCCAGTCAAATTAATCATATCGACATTATCTGCTTCTTTTCGTATTATCTCAAAAACATCAGTACGACCATGAACATCACCTATATTCAGTATTTTCATTATTTTAAAATAAGAGTTTTTCCAGACTGCTCTAAACTATTTCTATTATAAGGACGTGTAATTGTAAAAGTGGTGTCTATAAGTTTTCCAGCATTATCTGTATAAACTATAAACACCACATTTTCTTTCCTTTCTACAACTCAACCATCATAAAGACTTTCTCCAATTTTAACTTGGACATCGTCATATTGTTTGATATCGTTAAGTTGAGTAAGACTAGTAATTGGTTCAGAAACAACTGGTTTTTTAAATAAATCTAGAAATTTTCTAAACCAATTCTTCATCGTCTGTTTCTATATCTCAATTCATATCGTTAAAATCAACATAATTCTTTCTATGGTCGATTTTAACTCTTTTCTTTTTGCTTTCTCCAGACTTGTGTCTAAAACGCTCAAAAGTAGCTTCATCTTCATAACGATCTAGACTACCTAAAAGATTTTTTCCCATTCTTGTTTTTAATTAATTTTAATATCTTTTGATATACAAATATAATAAAAACTTTTATTCTTCGCAATCTTTTTCATAGATTTCTGAAAGTTCTTCTACTCGCTCTTTCATCGATCTATAAACTGTTTCAGGTAAGAAAGTCATTCCAACCATAACTGTCTCTAGCATATGTATCATATCATCGCCATTAACATCTTCATATGGCCTTTCTATAACTATCTTTCTATCAGATTGTTCTAGTGTAAGTCTAGTAAATCGGTTCTTTTCCATTAACTTAAAGGTTTTTCAAAAATCATTTTTGTTTCTGGGAACGTACCACCAATCCATAACTTTCTTAAATCATGCATTTTATGCAATTCTTTCTCTGTAAGTTCATATATTGAACGAAATTCATTATTTTTAAAATCAAATAAAAAGAACTCATCACAAAGATCAAAAGAAAGTAACTGCGGATTATTCGTTAAAATGTTTATATCGGCACTAACACTATAAAAGCGCACTTGTTCTAAATTATATGTAGTTCCCATTCCAGCATCTATGGCAGTAAACTTAACGCCTTTTTCAGCGTTAAGTTTGCCTGCTGCCATATATACTGGGCCATCATAAAAATAAATTGCTTTTATCATTATTCAGCTACAATGTTTCCAGACTCATCGTAAATCTTTCCATCAATCAAGAAAGTCTTCTTACCAGTCTTACTAGTAAATTCCTTCTCGACTTTCATTCCAGATTCACGAAGATCTGTTGCAATTCGTGTTGTGTGCTGCATATTATACACTGCCTGCATTACTTGCTCACGTGTTTCAAGTGGTCCAAAATGTGAAAGCGCTTCTCGCATATTTTTCTCATCCTCATCACTATACGCAACACCCACAGGAACATCTGCAATCTTAACAAGACGCATTCCTGCATTAAGAGTGTCTACTACTCCATATTGCTTAATTGGCTCCGCCTTTTCAGCATCAATCTTCTTTTTTGTTTCTACGAAACTCATAATTAACAAACCTTGTTTAAATTGTTTATAATAATATTAAATTTTTCTGCCCACTTTTTTATAAATTCACTAACGCCTGGGATTTCGTTAATTTTACAATTATATTTTCCGTGGGCTTGTTCAATTTCATAACTATCACCTGTTGGGATTATATCAACCGTTACTAACGACTTATCTAGTTCTCCGTTTTTACGCAAAAATAAAATTATATTACGCCCTTCAACAATTCGTTTCAGATAACTTCCAACACAATGATGTAGAGTACTCCCTTCTGTTACTATGTCTTCTGCTGTTTCTGGATAAAATATACTAAAATTTTCATCTGAAAATTCATATCTTGGAAATGTTTCCTTAATTTTTAGATATTTTTCTAGTAAAATTCTGTTCTTGTTTATTTCATATATATTCAATATATTCCAATGCAACTCCGATACTTGTCTTTCATCTTTAATATCAAGAAAATGGATCGGTTCTGCATTCGGATACATTTCCTTAAACATTGTGTAATAATCAACATATTCCGTACAAGTAAAATAGGATGCCCATTTAGATAATTTGTCTATTACATGCTCAGTTAAAATAAAATCTGGAAATAATTGATTAATCATAGTGCCATAATAATGCATATCTGGCAATTTATAATCTGGATGATTTATTAAAATCTTTGTAGCACATCCCATATGTAAAATAGTTCTGATTTTAGACTTATTTTTTTCATAAAAAGGACGTGGCATTTTTAAAAATCCAGCTGGAGATTTTTTGTTTGTACAGATTGGACAAGTAAAATTAAAAACTCCATTATTTTCGAGATACTCGCCAAGATCCTCTTCTACTGGAGTTATATTATGCCAATCTTTAAGATAAAATGGGGATATGTGTCTATCAATCATATTTACAATCGCAGGATCGGCAAAATCCTCTTTATAAAGATATTGCCAAACTAGTGGTATTCGATATTTCCCGTTAATTATTGACAATCCTTTATTTACGTCAATTACACATCCATGACTCTTTTTTATTCCATTGATAACATATTCTTTAATTGCTTCAATTTCGTTTTCCCAGAGAGTTGTTTCAATTAGGTCCAATTGTGAAAAATAAGTATACTTTTGATACATAAGTTGTGTAAAACGCCTCATATCACAAGGGCCAAAATATTTAAAATTATTTGAATCTTCTGTACATATCGCATATTTATCAACTCGATAATAGACGGTAGCAATTCCGGCATGAAATAACCCATCATCATCAATAACTTGATATTTTAGTATATAATAACCAGTTACTTTGGGAATAATTGTGTGCCTTTTTAAACTTTTGATACAGTATCTCATAATTAAAAATTTTAAAATTTGTCATCCCGTGGAGAATCGAACCCCAATTTCTTCATAGAGCGAACTAGCCATTGTTCGACAGGATGAGATTTCCCTAGTTGGAATTTTAAGTTTGATAAGATTGTTAATAATAATTACTAACTAGGGAAATAAAAGTTATTCTTCGTATATAACTTTATCCTTTATTTTAGGATAATAATACTCTTTTAAGCGTTGAACCTCTGCCTTTGCATTGGATAGATATGGGTATTCCATATCAAAATAACCACCATAGTTTTTAACAGAGCTCCAACCTAGCCAAGTTTTTCTTTCACAACATAACAGATTCTCCCGTTTTTGTTGCGTTCAATTATTCTAAACTTGCACATATTTCTTCAATTTTATAATCTTTTATGCTTTCTTTTGGAACTCCAAAAAATCTGGCAAGTTTTTCTTTATTCCATTTAAAAGTGCATCTAAGACTCTTAAGAACGCAATGTTCTAATTCACAAGTAATTAAGTATTTCATTATATACTAAAAATAAAAACAAACAAAATTAATGCAATAACAAAAAATATAACAGAGCCTATAATAGATAAACTCTCTATATTCTTTTTAACAGAACTAAACTCGGCATATTTGTGCTTTTTGCAATATTTTTCAGCGAGCGAGTTTTCATCAATATCTCGTACTTCTATACCAAGAAACATCAAGATAATAATTAAGATAATACAAACTATTTTCATCGTCGATCAATTACAAATATACCGAATTTTTCGTAGTACCCAGCAAGTTCCTCAAGATTTCCCGTATTTGTGATTTTAAGGTACTTCTCAAGGGTTTTCTCCGAGTCAATGATAACTACATTGGCAAAATGACAAGACCCGTCAGAAGGGAATTTAATGGTGTTTTTGCGAATGTACCAAAAACATATAGCAAGTCCAACGAGACTAATTATCAGAATCCAAAAAATCATCATTTTGTTGTTTTTCGTAGTCTTTGATCATTTGCTCTCGTTCTACGAGTTCATCACCATCGCGGCCATTTACATTTCCAGAAACGCCATACCAAGAGTTATACAACCCAAAATCGAGTAAAAACCTAGATTTTCTCGGAGCATGTTCATCACAATACGGACACTTCCAATACTCAACAGGGGTTTCACAAGTAGCTGGTTCTCCACAAATTATGCAAGTTCTACCCGAAATATACTCATATTTTCTAATAATCTTATATACTTCGGGAGTAGCTGCTGCTGGGTAAATCTGGAGTTCTCCATATTTCTCTTTTATATCGTGAATCCTAAAAGAACGAACAGCTTTCCAACTACCTGTCTTATAAAGGGAGTGTCTTATCTCTTTCCAGAGTTGTACTCCAAAAGCTTTTCTCCAACCATCTGGTATCCAAGTATGTATGGAATGTGTTGGTACACAATGAAATATGCCAAGAAAACTTTCAAGAAATCCGAGAAAGTTATAATATATTTCATATTTCTTAGATTTCCAACGATTTTCTACAACCTCGAAATGGGAACCTCCAGTAGCAGAGTGATCTTCTGTACGAAATATATGATGCTTATTATATAGACTGCACATTTTGCCTTGAATTTTCCAGTTTGTATAGTGTTTTCCAGACCAAACATTTCTCGGATAGAGAAAAGGAAATCTTATGCACATATAGATAGCATTAGGCATATTTCGTACATTGAACCACCAATACTTTACTTTACGCAATATCTTTTTCATTTATTAAAACTTTTCTTAATAGATCTTTCGCATAATTAAATTGCTCCAGACAAGGAGCGCCCTTATTAACGCGAGTCTGGAGCAATTTCATAATTTCAGAGTGCAATTTCTTATTCATAGAGTTCATCTTCGTTATAGTTAAAATCATCGTGCTTCGACAAAACCAAAAACATTACATAAAATAGCCAGCACATAATTTTACTTCCGAGTTTGTTTAACTTTTTTAGATTGCACTTTTACGACAAGATGTACAAGTCGTTTAATAAATTTTGATATTTTAAGATCGCAACGTGCTTCTGCAAGTAGTTTGCAGACATTCACATTGTCAGATTGTTGTAAAGTAACAGCACCACTGAAAGAAACTTTTGCCTCGTCAATTTTCATGCCAGATTGTACAATTGTCTCTTCTATTTCATGCTTAGTAAGATCAGGATATTTCTCTAGTAGTTTAGAGAAATTAATTGTTTTGTTACAAACAATTGCGGCATCCCCTATTATGGTTTGGGAAGATATAACTTTAATCATAACTACTTGAGTTTTAAAAATTTACACAATTGAGCACGAGTCATAAAAAATGTATTATGTTCCTGTTTGAGAATTTCTACACTTTTCCTAGGATCTCTCCTACTGCGGTTCTCTTTAACCTTTACTCCATAGTCCACTCTAATTTCGTAGACTTTTCCGTTAGCATAATTAGCCATTGTATCTATTCCAATTTTTAAGAAATTTCAGATTTTTATGTTGTATCGCCAAACCAAGAGCCATATCTACTCTTCTTTTGGTGTATTCGTTCATTGCATTACATGTTGGTGCTTTTATATTTTGCCACCAATCATATTCTGCTTGAAACGAGAAGTTCTTGCCCATATATGTCCGACCAGCAGCCATATAATCACAGATCATTTCTAGGAAATCATCTTTTGGCATCCGTATTCGAGAAAAAGTCTCATTATCATAGTTGTCAGTCCAATATTCATAATGATGTGTATTTCTCCCTTTGTGATGTAACCATGCTCTGGAAACACCTCCATTTGCTTGCTTGCATTTATTTATAGGAGAACCTTTTCCACCATCATAATATTTAACACTTTCCCAAAACTCAGTTGGAGAAAATTTAGATAGATCGTGTACTAAACCTCTCCAGATAAGTCCTACTTGACAACAATAATAAAAGACCCACCATTTATGCATTAAAACGGTCTTTAAGTGACCTAATATATTTCGTATCATTGAAGGATATTTTTGACTTTATTAGAAAACTGGAGAGCAAAATAAGACCAATTGCTTGCCAGATATTTATTGTAATTAAGCCAAAAATAAGAGGCATGAGCCAATTCCACAAAAGCATAACAATCAGTCCCATCCCAAAAATAAAAGCAATTGAAATAATTGTAATTATTGTGAAAGAAATCAATTCAGTTATTATTTGATCTTTTGTTTGCATATTACTCCAGATTTTTGAAATTGAGTTTTGAGTTTTTCTCTAAAAATATCCATTGCTACAGTTATATCAGATTTGCCAATATAATAATAGTCAGACCAAACAGAAAATCTCGTCATTTTTACTTGAATTGTATATGCTTCTTTTTTATCGCATATAAGACGCATCATATATGGCTTTGTTACTCGACTTTCTATAATATCTATAATTGGTATATAGAGCATAACACATGCTGCGCATATAACAACAATAACAAAAATTGCAGAAAGAAAATTAAGCATTACTCGAAATATTTAATTATTGTGAAATCATCTCTTTTTCTATTAAGATAATCTTTAAAAGATTCCTTTCGATATTTAAGCTCTATCTCTCTAAGTTCCCTTACTTTGTCTAGTGCGTCTATATAATTTACATATTCGTACTTTTTAAAAGGAGATAAGACATCTGCACGAGAACCTTCATATTCCCAAACAGAGTGAGAAATACCATCATCACAAACTTGCATTGTGTGTCTCTGAATATAAAAATGCTCGTTGTGTTCTACAATTCGAAATTGGCAAACATCTTCATGATGTTTGTCATGATATATTGCCACTATTACGCCTAGTGCGATAATAAGTAGTGTTGTTACAATTGTTAATGTTACCCACATATTATTTTTGATTTATTTTGTTAATTATATCAAAAGTACAGTTGTTTGTTATAAACTCCTCAAAATCAAAAACAAAATTTGCGCTATTTATTGGCATAATATTTTGATCCTTTTTAGGGTCTACAACAAGTAATGTTATTGGCATATCTCTAGCACTAGCATAACCTAACTCCCAAGAAACGCCGGAGTCAGAATATTGCCCAAAATATATTGCAATAACAGCATCACTATTTCTAAGAGCTTCAACATCCATATCATAAACTTTTTCAGCCCATTCAGAGTTAGTCATAATTTCTCCATTTGGAATTTTATGATCTCTAGGAAAGAAAAAGTCTGTTTCTGGAAATTGTTCCAAAAGAAAAGCGCGTAAGAGATTCAATTTTTCAATCTCTTCGTCATTAAAAAAGGGAGCAGCTACGTAAGTCATAATTTATTTTATTTGTAACAAAAGTCCAATTTTCTCCTATTTCTGGTCTTTTGAGAACTTTATCCCAAGATTGGTCATTATCCAGAAACTCTTTTAATTTTACGAGATCCTTTGTAACAAGTAATCCCACCCAATTTTTATCAATAACAAAATATTCCATAATTGTTTTTATTTAACGGTGTGTCTGATGAGACTTGAACTCATGACCCTGATATTAAAAGTATCATGCGCTAACCAACTGCGCCACAGACACATACCGGAATTAGAAACTCTTTTTAACAGGATATTGTTGACTCCAGACGACCTTTATTTTATTTGAAACAATATGTCCAGTTATTTTATTTTTAAAATAGATTGCGCCTTTCGGAATAATACAATTAACGATACAATTTGCTGAAGATTTATAACGTTCAGGGTGTGGAATATACGAATGAAAACCTTCGTCTATTACAAGTAATTTTTTACATATTGGGAGACGTCCATATCCAAGATCAAAAGGACTCATACGCTCTTCTTTTCCTAGAGTGTAAACTTTTCCATAAAACTCAGAAATAAACTGATTATCAGCAACTTTATTTTTTGTCATGAATTTTATCACTTGAATATCCTTAAAAGCAATCCGAAAATCAGTTATTTTACCAATCCAACACATAATTTATTAAGATGCTAAGATAACATGTTCTTTATCATAAGGGTCTTCCAGAACGCTTGCAATATCACCCTCGTGATCCTCAATACCATCACAAACAAGCATAAGAACTTTTGCTTCGGGGTTCATTTTAGAAAGTTCATTAATTAATTCTTTGATAGTCATATTTTATTTATAATAAAAATTAAACAATTGGAGATGTTATAAGAATCGCAGGTTCCACATCACGTAATCTATTACAACATCTTCTATACCTCATTCATACTTAACTCCATTCACATAAGTAACTAAAATAACCTCTGCATCAAAATCTAAACCATAGAGTGCATTATCAAGTTCTCTTACAGTCATAATTATTTTATTTTAATTGAATATTCACATATATCATCATTGCACTCATTACAATGATCAACATACTTGTATTCTCCAACTCTTTGTGCAACATCTTGTAAGATTTGGATCACATCATCCTTATTTAAGTGCTCGATGACTTTTAAAAGTGTGTTTTTAATTTCTACTTCAGAAAGATCTTGTACGTCTTTTTTGTCTATTGTAAGACTAAAACAAGTACAACCTTCAGTATAAACTATTTTCATAATTATTTCATTTCACAACAGCTGATAATTTCATCAATATCCCAATATTCATGCCTTATTTTTGTAATGGCATCTTCACGGGTTTCCGCTTCAGTCCAGCATTTACTTGTGTCGCCGGACTTGTCCTTGTAATAAACTTTCCAACTTTTCATAACTTTAATTTTTAAGTATTCATTTGTAATTCCGGTTGGAGTCGAACCAACTACTTGCTGAGACTTCATCATCAGGGGCTGCCCTGACTTAGGCCATGCTGCTCTACCGTTGAGCTACGGAATCAACCAAGTTTCTCTGACAAAACCAAACACATTACATATATAGTGGAGAAACTATTTCTTCAATATTTCTATAAGTTCATTTGCATAAGCCACAGCAGATTTTGAAAAATAATTCTCCTCTGTATTTCTGGAACGCAATTCTCTTGCCGAATCACATCCAACTAGAGATGCCATTATCTGAATAGCGGCTTTTACACGGACGCTTTCCCAATCAATCTCAGAAAAACCAACTGGGGTAACTTGGCTAATTTCTCTACTAATTTTATTGAACTCTTCATCCAGTTGTTCTTTTGGAGTGGTATCTATATGATAATTTAATTGGTCCAAAGTACTTGGGCAACATTTAATTTCTCTTGGAGAATTTTCCCAAGTAACATCCTTAAATTCATTGGAATCAAGTTCAATAGAGCCTTTTCTTACCTGGGTAAATACGCCATCAAATTTATCCTTAACAGGTTTAACTGAATAGGCGTACAATTCTCCATTTCTATCTCTTGCTATCCACATAATTATCTTCCATTTTTTGTTAACCATATCAAGCCAAGTGTTCAGAGCATCAACAGCTTTATCGGGAATTCCTTTATTTTTGGATTGCCCTGACAGTAGTCAATTACCGTTCCTCCGTTGTGTTCCATATCACCTACTTTTAATCCAATAATTCAAGCAATAGTTTCGTGTATGTATCATTAAATCCAGACGGATAACAATCAAAGTGCCATTCTTGTCAATCCTTATTTTTTCAGAACCATTAAACAAAATTGAATATCCGCTTAACTGGTGTTCCTTATACACCTAATGCAGCCTCAATTGTATCTTTCATACCTTTCTCATATAGCCATGCACCATAGCTAATTATTGAAGATGAATCTTTATAATATTCCGCGCCGTTGCAATATACCTTATTCGCCCAATATTTTGAAAGTTCTGATTTATCCATAGTCTATTACTTTAAATCGCACATTGGTTTATATCATCGCCGTCTATTTTCTTTCCATTTTCATCGCACTTATATGTTTCATAGGAAACACTTAATATCCTTTCTCCTATAAATGATTTTTTACATTTAGGACAAACAAATTTTTGCTCGGTATCATCGAGGCTTAGCCCGTCGAAAGTATCGCATGAGACAAATTCAGAATGCCCACAATAGGGACAGATTAGCGACAAATCGTCAAAAGTAACAACTTGTTTTCCGTCAATTAAAGCTATCATATTATATCTAATTAAAATCTATACGAATATATAAAATTTTCTCCACACTCCAAAATTCAGATATATGTTTTCTAATTCTTTTCACATCTGTCATCACAGCAGCGGTTTAGCGGTTTCCAAGAGGTCTCTGAATGTATTTATAAACTCATTTGCCATCATTGCATCAGGAAATGAAAGTCCGTTTACACTATAATGAACACTCTTCGCATAAGGCTTGTCGTTGCCTATAACTACTTTGTGGCACATATTCATATAATCACAGTCCTTCACCCAAGCATTCCTCAGCTGAATCAGCTTCATATATGCAAGAAAAGCCTCACAGAGTTCTTTTGACATTACGGTTATATCCAAAACAGCACTCCTTGTTGTTTTCATTCTTAACGGGAAAACACCTTGGTTGTTATCAATAACATACTCATCCTCCGTAATCGGATTCTGCTCACAGTATTCCTCCCAAGACATAGGTCTGTCATTGGAGTTGTACCAATTCGCATATTCAACAGAACGCCTGCTCCAAACCTCATTTCCCTGTGCAGTCAATTCATAGTCAAATGCTGTGATTATAAAATCTCCGTCATACGAGGTGTACTTCAATCCTTGTTTGAAGCTATTCTCATAAAACTCATTCTTCCACGGCTGCTTGTCAAGCCATTCAAGTATTTGTTCCTTTGTTTTCATATCTTACTTCATTGTTTTAATTGCCTGATAGAGTGTATTTGAGAGAGCGTCTATAAACTGCTCATTGTCATTCAGCTCATCCTCGCCGATAGCGTCGAGAACTGCGTGTATAAGCTCGTGAAAGAATGTCTGCTGCTTCCTTTCCTCCGTCAGCTTCTCCCCGCCTGCGGTTTCCGCAATGTGTATGGTGCAGGTCGAACCGTTCCAATGTCCGTATTCTTCTCCGTATCTCAAGGAATTATCGTGGATGACTTTATAGTCAAGTCCTCCGACTGAAAAAGACTGTGGTATTTCAATTTTCATATACTACTTTCTTGTAATAATGTAAGTTGTATCAACCTGTTCCTCCATTGTTGTTATCTTGAGTTTCAGCGTATATTCCTTTGCCGGAAATGCTTTTGGGCGCTCAAACACTCCAACATAATCAAACGCAATTCCAAAGCAAAATCCTGCGCAGATAGTAGCAACCCAAGTCACAACCTTGTTTTTCAAATTTTTGTCATAATCCACACCGAATGCAAGGACCATGTTACAAACTCCGAAAAACAAGAATAGTATTCCTAAAAATATCTTCATATTCTATTTCTTTATAGCCAACTTGAGCACCATTCGAGGTATTCGTTGGACAACCATAATTGAAAGACTGGACATTTATCCCTGCTTTCACACCATTCCTGCGGGTCGTTCTCAATGCTCCAGCATTCGCATCTCTCACAAATCGGTCTTAAATCCTTAGTGCAGTCCTTGTGTTTCATATAAGGCCTGTTTCTTTTCCAGACCTCATTGCGCTTTTCCTTTGAAACCATATCCTATTTCTTTAATTTATCGATAAGAGCATCAGCAAATTCAACGGCAAGTTTTGCATGAGTAGCCATTGTCCCGCTATATACACTTTCTGTAGAATTTGAAAGGAACGCAGACATCATATCCCTTGCAATCTCATACCTGCGCTGCTCCCAATCAATCTGCTTGTTGTAATGAATATCAGTCGAGTGCTCCCGGCAATACTTTGTGGCAGCCTCGAAAAAGTTTTGTTCTAACTGTGTCATAACTCTAAATTTCTACAGGTTCGTCTTCCCAAGCGATATGCTTTCCGATGAGTTTTTCATCGGCATCAGAAGGGAGTGCTATTCCAAAATCATCGTCATATACATTAAAGGCGACGTCAGTCCTCCATCTGCCAAACTTGTCCCTCGTTGGTTTTTCCCCAAATATTCCGAGAGTTTCATCACTATCTCTTGCTATCCATGCCATAATTTTACTTTTTAGATTTGCATAAGCGGGTCCAATGGGCGTAAGAACGGTTGCTTTTCAAGGTCTGAAATCCTTTTCAGATTCTTGATTTCATTTCTTATTTCCTGATTATTCATAACTATTCCTCCCATTCAAGATATTCTTCTTTTAATATTTTTATGTTTGGCTGGTTATTTTTGAATTGCTCCACTTCCGGATATGTTATAAAATCAGCTGTTCCAATTGCGCCACAAGGATATCTGTATACAATTATCCATATACCATGCTTTTCTGGAGCAAAGAAAAGATCATCATAACTATTATAATTAATATTTTCGCGTCCATTAGCTGTATATATAGAAAGTCTTTCTCCTCCATTTTTACAGCGTACTAAAGCCACAATAGGATAATTTTTATCTGCCATATCGGTACAAATAATTCTAACAAATTCTTGACCCTTGGTAATAACTTTCCTATCTGGATTCTTAAGATATTCTTCAAGTGAAAATGGTTTCATTATTTTTCCTTTTTAAATAAATAAATATAAATATCAAGCATTAAAAGAACAATGCCTGTTCCCGACATTGCAATCGTGGCCCAAACAGGCATCCATGATGAAAACACACAAATTGTTACAACAATCGAGTAAAACATACTCAACCATCCGAATAATCTACTAAAATCAAACTTTTTCATATTATTTTGTTAAAAGAACCCACTTCGTTGTTCGATCCGTAATCTCGATTCTACAACCAACTGGTAATTTCCATTTTTTAATAATTCGTCTAATAATCGATTTTATGGACTTATTTTTAAATGCCGCATAAGAAGCAGTGTGAATGTCGTTCTCAAACGGAATTGTCCAAAAATCATATTCTTCGTTATACCAACAAGTACTATTACCTAGATAAATATCGACGATCCAATATCCGTATTTTCTTCGAGAGTAGTCGTTATAACTTTTATATGGCATATTTCCTATGCCATTTTTTAGCACAGAAACATGCCTACAAGGCACGAACTCTGGAAGAGTGGGCACTTGTGTTATCTCGTCATAAAGATCGCCTGTAAGATTGTTTGTATAACGGCTAGCAAGCCATTCTCTAATAAAAGGTAAATCACAATTGTGATAAAGATAATTGTCAAATATCACGGGAGAGTTAAAAATTGGTACACAACCATCCTTAAAATCCTCTTCTTTCCAATTAAAGATATAATCAGAGATAACTACTTTTGCTCCTCTAGGAGTTATAAAAGATCTATCTTTTGCCCAATCACAAAAAGTCTTGTAATCGGCATAGCTATCTACATAGCACTTATCTATCGCTGCCATAAACTTTTATTTTAAATTGTTCTAAAATAGATTTTGGTTCAAAAATAGTACAAGAATCAAGGAGATCTTCAAGAATTTCTACACATTCATCTTTTGTGTCTTTTTCAAATTCTTTTATCTCTTCAATTGCAATATGACCAAGTTTTTCACAGTGATCAACATAACAATCATCGACATAATTAAGAACATCGAGAAGATTTTCTTTTTCATCAGAATCAGACATAGCAAGCACTAACTTATATGCCTGTGAGATATTATCGTAATTCATAATTTTAAAAATAAAAAGGGTGATGAAATCGGAATTTCACCACCCAAACAAACAATTAAAACAATATTATGAAAGTGGGTCCCACAGTTGGAATTGCACCAACGACCCCGAGATTATCAGTCTAAAAGATAATGCGGAAATAACCAAAACTGGCTATTTTATAACGTGCTCTACTACTGAGCTATGTGGGACTTTATATAAAAGAGATGTCCGGGAGGGTGAATTCTACAGAATTATCTGAGAATATCTCTCGGAATTTATTGTTCTTAGCATAACTGCCATAGGAGAAAGATCGTCTCCACCAAGAACTGATTGTACAATTGCTGGCGAGTAACCAGAAACAAGAGCGCAATTCTTATCAGCAAGAGTAACAGGCATATTATTGCCACGTCCTTCTATATTCCAAAAAATCAACCCAGGCCTTTCATAGCCTGTATTTTTAAACTTCTCATCGATTGCTTCAAAATTCGTCTTATCTGCCTGATTCATAACAAAGTCAATCTCCATATCACTAAGTATCAATAACTTAGTAGGAAGATCTTCTTGAGAAAGATGACATTCTATTGCTCGCCTAAGAATAAGATCAAAAACTGCTTGTAGATCTGTATTAAGACCTTGTAAGTAATTTTTAATATATTCAAATTTTGCAAATATGTCATTGCCGGTAAGAGTAACTATTTCTGGTTTTTCTGAGAAGGTTATAAAACAATTATGAAATGGACCTTCATTGTGTTCTGCGAGATACACACTAAGGGCAATAGAAACATCTATTGGTTGTACCTTCTGTGCAGGGTTTCCCCATTCCATACTACCAGAAACATCACAAATTGGCATAATGCGCTCCTTGCAACCAGCCATAAAGTTTGGCATATTATTCCAAAGTGCTCGAACTGCATCTTCTTTTAAAGTACCATGTCGATAATCTGCATATATATCACTTGGAAAGAGAACCGATGCGTTAATTTTTTGCCTACCATTGTTAACTGCTTGTAGATAAGCAGAATAACGAGCAGGATCGTGCCTCCCAAATGTTCCAGAGTAAATACGAGACGCCACACTAGGAACGGTACCATACTCAATCTTGCTCCATTTTCCAGCACACATTAATTGTTCTACAACTTGTGTTCTATTCACAATATGATGCCTAAAAACGGTTGGAGTAAATCCAAGGAATTGACGCAGTTTCAAAAACCACAAACCCTTTCGAGGACAATATTTTGCACAAAGGGAATGATCCTCTTCGTTAATAAGCGTGTTAGCTATATAACGAACAAGTTCATCTGTTGGTTGAAGTTTGTAAAGATCTTTCCAATATCCATATTCCGGAACTAATCTGAAGATTTTTGAAAAGATTTCAGGCCTATGTTCTTGCAACCAAGAAAGACAAATCTGAAAATTCTTTTTTGTACCAGCACCACCTCGGCAATCACGGGACCAAAATAAGATCCGAATTGCTAATTGCTCATTTTCTCCAAACGCGGAAAGAAAAGAGCCTAACATATCTTGGTGATTTCCTGCAATTGCAAAGAAATCTAGACATTTGTTGAGTGTTGTACTGTTTGTGATTGCACCGTTTGCTGTGTGAGCATTTTTGGTGCTGATTGCTGAAATGAAGTTATCCATAATAAAAAGAAAAAAGACTAGGGGAGAATGTGCAATACGGAATAAACACCCTCCCCTAGTCTGTTAAAAGGAAGTGTGAAATCATGAATTTTAGCTAAAAATGCTGAATTATTCCAAAAATACAGGTTGTTTTTAATGATTTTATAGCAAAATAGTAAAAATAAGAATGCTGAAACAACCTTAAAGAGTTTCACCGTAATACAAAACTAGATGCGGGAGTAGGACTCGAACCTACGTAGATCGGCTTATGAGACCGAGCTGGGACCATCTCCAGTCTATCCCGCAATAAAATAGGTTGGTAGCATCATAAATAAAATGCCACCAACCCAAAAAACAAGTAAATTGACGAGGTACGGACTAGCTCACTTATTGAGCCTGTTGCGTTCCATCATATGCTCCCTCACGAGAGTCAACACGTTATTAGTGACAACCCTGGTTTATAACTGGTTTCATAACACATAGCCGTTGTCCGGAATAGCTATATGCACCTCGCTCGTAATAGTGGTCTGTACTTGTGAAAATTAATTTTAAAAATCCAATATAACGAATTGGATTTTGTACCAAAAGCGGGACTCGAACCCGCACGGGCCTTTCGGCCCAGTGAATTTTAAGTCCACCTCGGCTTCCATTACGACATTTTGGCAAAAGTTGAGATATTCTGACTCGAACAGAAATTCCAAGAACCAAAATCTTGTGTGCTGACCCATTGCACCATATCTCAATAACAGTAAGTTTATGGATTACTTACAACCACAAATATAAAAAGAAATTGCGATTATTCATCGTCTTTTTTAAAAAATAATTCATGAATAGATGCAATTCCGAAATATATAAATATAAAAAGACATAAAAAATCAACAATATCCATTATTTCACAATTTTATCTACAAGACCGTAAGAGACTGCCTCTTCTGCGGAAAACCAACGATCTCTATCAAAATCATTCCAGATCTGATCAAAAGATTGTTTAGTTTTATCTGCAAGAATCTGACAGAGTTCTTTCTTCATTTTTTCAAGTTCTTTCATATCGATGAGCATATCTGATGCTTTTCCTTCAGTCCAACCAGATGGCTGATGAATAAGAACCCGTGAATGAGGAAGAATGGATCGTGTAGCACCGTTTACGAGAAGAATTGAACCCATTGAAGCTGCCATACCAATGCATATAGAATTAACTGGAGATTTAATTAGGTTCATTGTATCGTAGATTGCTAGACCAGCAGAAACAGAACCACCAGGAGTATTGAGGTAGAGCTGGATAGGTTCGTGTGATTGCGAATCTAGATAAAGGAGTTGCGCAATTATTGTATTGGCAACATCATCGTCTATTGGCATGCCAAGAAAGACTATCCTGTCTTTTTGGAGCCGAGAAAACACATCTAGTGTTATTAGATGTGTGTTTCCAGATTCAAGTATGAATGGAGTCATAATTTTTCTGCTTTTGCGTGTTGGCCGATTATATCAAACTCTGGAAAGACAATTGCTATATCAACTCTATTGCCTATTATATAAAAGATATAGCGTAGATTGCGTACACCTTCTATTACATAGGTAATAGTTGTGAAACCATTCTCTTGCTTGATTTGTGCATCAATCAGTTTGAAACAGACTTTCATATTAGGACGATCTACATAGACCATCTCTTTGTCTGTATCTACTGTGATTTTGATATAACCGGAAATTATTTTTGTATTCGCTTGATTTGTAAGATCATTAGAATAAAAAACCTGTGCCTGAGAAACAAGCCCCAAGCACAGGAAAACAATTATGAATATTAGGCGTCTCATTTTGTTTCGTTTTTAACGAGCCTGTGATCAGGTAAGAGATTGGTCTTACATGGAAGAACCTGCCAATCCTTTACCTGGTTGCCATTTTTATCCTGCTTGTACTGAAAACGCTTAATGAAAAACTTAGTCATGATATTGTATTTATGAGTGTTTTGATTGCTTTAGAGAATTTAGCCAGGTCTCTTAGTTCTGGAAGCAGTTCAATCAGTTCATCAATTGGAGTAGTCTGCTTTACTACAGCAATTGGTTTTGGTTCACATATTTGATTGCGTGACTCCTCTATAAGAGAGATGATCATTTTCTCGTTTGGTTGTGCTATACCATTACGAAAACGGATTTTGCCGTTTGTTGTTTTGATTAGCATTTTACGAGATACTCCCTCGTTACGAAGTCTTTGGGCATTAGTAGGAGATACTATACCATTTAAGGCTTTGTAGAGTGAGGTAGAGTAATTCGGATCCTCTTTTGATTTGAGCCATATAATATGGAACTGATGAACAATTTGACTAAGTTTAGCCTTGTCAGTGAGTTTTGTTCTGGGACACCCGATACGAGTGGAGCCCAGATTTGTTTCTTGCATTACTGTTTTGAATATTTTTCAGCGATTGGGCGGATAGCATATTCTACGTGTTTCGTGATTCCATCTACTACTGTAGCGGTTTCTTGGATACGATTTTCGTAATATGCCTCCATGGTTTCTTGTACAACTTCTTCACGCTGGATTTTGAGTTCACGCTGATAAAAGTTGTGAATTTTTTGTTTCTCTTGTTCGCTTTTTACTTGGTTGCTTTTATAAAGCCCAAGACCAGTAATTGTGAGAATAAGAGAAAAGATTGTGAGAACAAGTGCGACAATGTCACGGACAGAGTACTTGTTCCAAGTTAATAGAATGAACAGCGTAAGTGCACAGAGCAGGATTACGGCTGTAATTAAGGACCACATTTAATGGGAGATTAAAATTGATTTTTGTGATTTTTTGGGGCCTTTTGAATAGAAGTAGTGTAGGATAGGCCCTCTACATGCATCCTACGCTCATATTTTGCTTATTACAGGGTAAAAATAACTACCCGAATATATGTTGGGTGCAATGTACTTGCAGTACACCCAAGCTTTTTCTAGACTGGAGAACCACTTGCGGTCTACACAAGTTTCTCCACGGTATATGAGAAAAGTCATCGCCATTAAGTATAGTTATGTAAGTATAGTATAAGTATAGTTCTTGGTACAAAATCAGCCACAGGTAGTTCATTTTTAGCCACAGCCTGGTCATTTATAGCCACAGGTAGTTCAAAAATAGCCACAGCTATTATAAAATAGTTGTATAAAAAGTTGCAAAATTAAACTTTTATTACTATATTTGTATTATTAAAAATAAAAAACTATGGATGAAATTATTTTAAACCAAAACCAATTTGTTATTCTCCCCAAAAAAGAAGACGGAGAATTACTACAAAAGTACGAGATATTGGTATATGTTGCAATACGCCGATTTATGAATAAAAAGACAATGCAAGCATATCCATCCCTAGATAGAATTGTTAAAGATACTGGAATTTCAAAGGCTACTGTTATTAAAACAATTAAAGAAATTGTTAATAAAGGATATATGACAACTGAATCCAAGAAAGGAATTGGTGTTACATATACTTTTAATAACGAAAAGTCTTTTGAACCTTTTAGTTATGAATTTTTAGATAATCCAAATCTTACAAAGGCGGAGAAATTGCAAATACTCTGTACTCAACAATATATGTTTAAAGATGATGGTGTTGGAAAAATATCATATACAGATGAAGAACTGTCAAAAAAGACAGGCCTTAATCGACATGCTATAGCAAAAACAAATAATTCTCTTGTAGAAAAAGGTTTTGCAACACAAGTTTCCTTAAAAACAAAAGACCCACAAACTGGTCTTATGAATAAAGAAACTATATATCATCTTAACGAGCTTGGGCAAGCAATTGTTTTTAAACTGAACGATCACGAAACTCGTATTGAAAATAACGAACAAAAAATCTCATCTCTTGAGAAAGATAATGAAATTCTTCGTAGGGAGATTGATGAACTCAAACGACAAATGGCCCAACGAACCGTTTATAACTTTTAATATAAAATCCCACTAATCATCACGACTAGTGGGATTTTGTCGTATTATGCTTCTACACACACCCACTCTGAGGTATATGCACAAAGGGTGTGATTGTCACCTTCTGTTATATGCAGGTAATTCAGATCCCCGAAATCTTCGTGGATCTTTTTGGAAAATGCAGACATGAATTTCTTCATGTCCCCTATCTTACATGCAGGAAGTTCTGCTGTAGCAATCAGAACCTCCTGAGTTGTGAAACTATACTTTTTCATTTCTTTGTCTGTTTGTGAGACTCTATGAAAGCCCCAATAAATGACCACGCTGCTAAAATGAATCCAACAATGACACATGCAGCTTTTATGTCAATGTCAGGGGATACTACTCCGACTATGCAGAGTAGTATCCCTATAATTAGAAAACCTAGCATACGGTCAACTTTAAGATTGACCGTTTTACGGAGATTATCTTGAAAGTGTTATCGTCTCCACAGTGAACAGTGTCTATGTGGAGAGTGTCCCACTTTATTTGATAATCTTTGAGTGCTGCCTCAAACATCCTCTGGCACTCTCCTATTTCTGAGGATGTTGCATTCACCGGACAGTTGCATGAAGCAACTACTTCCGTCGTCCGGTCGACGTTAAAAATTAATGTTTCCATAATGTTTTTGTTTTAATTGTTTTAGCAGATTTAGTTTCGTTTCCTACTTATCTCCCAAGCCACGTAAAGGCACTGCTTATTTTGGAGTACAAACAAACTACTTGTTGCATGGTAGCTTGTTTGTGATGCGCTTCTTGTTTTATTGTGCGCTAATTACGCGAGGGCCAGTTAAACCCTATGATTTCTCATTCGGCAGATAACGCGACCCCTGCCTTGCCTAGGATGCAACAATCCTAGACTATTGTACCCATAACACCGATCAAAGTGTTATGGATGGATGTGGTTCAATAAAATATATGAACCACTATGTGGCAGCAGAACGAATCAACCATATGTGGCGTGGTCAAACCATTGAGTGATTTTGAACTTGCCAATAGTGGACGAAAGTTGATTTCGTTCTGCTACTCCATAAATAGTAAGAGGCCTTCACGCCTCCCTAATGAAATTAGATCTCATTAGGAAGGGTGATTTGCCTCATTTCATAGGTGTTCTCCACCGGCTGGCGGCTTTCGAACACCTGTTGGCAGTGCTCAGACTCAGAGAGAACTCCCTGAATCTTCTTTCCTGCCAGGAACTGCAGACGCTCGTACGGTGTACGAAGCTCTCCAAGAGCTTCATTCAGACCACCGTCTGCGATGGTCTGACGACGCGCTGATGCGTCGATAATGTGCCCCTTTTCGTCTGGGGCAATTGTGGAAACGTACTCCGTTTTTACGATGTTGGAGATGTCTGTGAACTTTTTATGCTCACCGGTTTTATCTCCGGACGTCGTAAGATAATACGCGTTTACCAACGCGTATAGACGGGTGTACGTACGCCCGCTACGGCTCTTTGTTGTAACCACTTGGAGAGAGCCGTTCTCCTTATAGGCGTCGTAGTCCGCCTTGGAGAGGAATTCAAACACCTCTCCGTTGCCGAGCCCAGTTGCGTTGGTACGCCCAATCTCGCTGAGCTCAATGCTTGCCAAGTTTTCCGGCGTGGCAAGCTTCGCCGTTTTGTTGCCCTTAATACTTGATTGCAGATCGGCAAGGGCTTGAGCCTGACCTGCAATTTGCTTTGCATTTGCCATATTAAGCTTTTTTGACAAAAATTAAACATTAATTATACTAACACTACAGTGTGCCGAAGAGGCGAAAGGGTTTCGTGTTTCCGGCGTAGCCGTAACGCTAGAAAAAAAATAGCACCCCAATGGGACGTTGTCCCACTGAGATGCTATTTAAAAGCCACCGGAAAGAATCCTATTTAGACTTCTTCCCTAATTTAGTTGTCCTCTTTATTGAGGGAGCCGGAGCTGCCTCGCGACGTATTTCTACGCCGAAGGCAGACGACTTCCTCCAGTCTGAGGCAAGGCTGCCCCAGCGGCGGCCGAGGCCGTCGCGGAACGCCTTTGTCCTCGGAGGGAGGACATAAATTTCAATCTCCTTTTCAAAGGAGATTGAATATCCCGTTTCTGCCGCCGACAGGAAGGTGGCCTTTTTGAGCTCGTCTTCCTGCCTATAAAGAACGGCAGAGTCTGGATACTGGGCGATGATTTCAGAAAGCAACTCGCGCCCAGAGCGATTTGCTTTCTCGGTACCATTCTCTGGCTGGTACCGGTCACCAAGGCAAGGGTATTCCTTGCCTGAGCGGTAGAGCACCGCCAGCGGAAGCTGGTAGTGCTCATCGAGGGTGTGCCCATCTTCTGAGATGAGCTTACCTTCAATCCTCCAATACGCACCTGCCGCGTATTGGAGAGTACCATTATTATTAATGAGCGGGGCAGATCCGCTCACCGTTGTCAACTCAGGCTCAACGCCCTTGTTGACAACAAAAATATCGCCCGCTTTAGGGCTCAGGCCGAGCCCCTTTACGCGGGTCGGAGCGCCACCCGCGATTGTTGTGGACTCAGCGATGAGCTCGCTGAGCTTAACGACAATGGACTTTAATATAGCGAGAACTGCCATATTTTAGTCTACCTGCTTGGTCAGGATTTGTTATGCATCCCGCTGCTACACTATGTAGCAGCATCGTGCTCCAAGAACGTCTTTCCGTAGTCATGTGCTTCACAAGGCATCTGGTTCTCCAGCATAACGGATGTACTTTACGAGTCGTCCACAACTCGTGCTGTTACTGTTCTTCGCAGCTACATCCGATTAGCAGTGTTGTCTGCCGCCAGCTCGTCTACAAGCGTCTTTGTTGTTTAACGCACAACTGCGCCCGAATATACGGGAATGGTTATCCAGGGTGGTCTCGAACCACTTAAATCCCCAAACGGTCTGGATAAAATGCACGGCACTTAAAATCGCATCCAGCGACCGTGCTTAACTGAATTTTGGCTAGCAGCCTTACCTGCTATTCAATGCCCATTGGCAACCAGTTCGAGTGGGTTAACAACCAACAAATATCTCGTTGATTGTTCCATCAATCTCGTTCCTATCAAGGTTGACGGTAACTTCATCAAACCTGACAATAACGAGTGATGGATGCCACTCTATCGCCGCGAAGTCTTCGACAGCCTGGCAAAATGCCAGAAGGTCTCCGTCCATCGCAAGTATTGCGCACACCATATAGGCGTACTCGCTCTTCTTGCGAATTTCGCGACGATTAAAAGAATTGAACTCAATCATGCTCAAATTCTTTTATAATTATAGGAGTTCGTTCTATATACACAAGAACTCCACGTAACAATTACTCGAAGTAACTTAACGGCAATGCTCATCACATCTTCGAGAACCGGAAGTTTTGTCAATGGGATCTTCTACCCAATTTGCTTGTTAGAGCCTATATCCAACAAGCTCTTCGACGGCGCAAGCTGGGAAGTCACGTTCAAGACGTGATTTAAACTCGACATAGCCTTCTCCGTCGAAGGATCTAACCGAAAACTCAGTTCTTGAACCGAGTATATAGGTTAGAAATGCAATGTAATAATCACTCATGATCATCATTGCTAATTATTATAGAGGTTCATCCTATATGCACGAGCACCTCATTAAACAGTTACTTGGGCTAACTTAACCGCCACGCTCATCACGGGCCCAAGAACGGGAATGGTTGTCACTGGGTCATTCCGCCCAGGCTCCTTGGCTAGAGAACTTCTACCTTCAAGAACTTGAAGGAGAAGCCCTCTGGGAGAGTTGTGCTGCCCTCCGGGAGACGACCACCTACGAGCTGAGCTACGTAAGCTGTGTCGCCCTTGGCCAATTTGACAGAGACACGGTTCATGGCAACGCCAAGAACAGCGGCTGTGTCAGCATGGCCGACAGCGCTCTCCAAGCCGGCCGGAAGACTTTCCACTTCCGTGAAGCGAACTTCACATGGAAAGTCCTCCAGCATTTGGAGGCTAAAAGCATTCAACAAATACATGTTAAAATACTTTTATGTGAACAACAATGAGTCATGTCCACGTTGACTTGAGCGATTTTGTCCTCGCTCTTTAGGATAGCAAGACTCTCTGAGTCTTCTTGGACAGTTTAGTCTTTGCCAAGAATCTCGCAAGGGTTATCCAACAGCGTAGCTGTAGATAACTTCTTTTTTGTCTTGCCAAAAATCCGAAAGGGTTAGCTAACCAAAATCGTTTTCCCAGGACGGAGGCCGGGGGGACGATTTTGGTTAGTGTCCATTTTCCTCCAACATATATACAATTTTAAAAAAATTATTATCTTTGCACTATGGGAAAAATAAAACACAACGACTATTATGACTATGTTAATAAACTTCAAACATACGCCATTCAGCATCCAGAATGATTCTGGAGTGATGACTCTAAAGCACAAGAAGCTCGCCAGTGGTTATATAACAATGGTGCTAGTGCTATAATAGATACGATCTACGACGAGACCCCAGATAATCTCAAGCCGAAAGATCGTAAAAAATGAACAAAAGATCGACAAGAAAAAGTCGGAACTAAAGAAATGAAAGATAAAATACATGAAGGTCAAAAGGAGTTTCTAAGTAATGCGTTTGACACAACAATGCGATCTATGAATATACTTGGTACTCCACTTGATTTTTATGCAAACCAAAAAAGTAATGGAGATTATCAAACTTTTGGAGAACTAGTTCGCAAAGGAAATGATTGAGGCGTAGCCGGAAATATAGGTGCCGAATTTTTAAATCCAGGAAATGCAGTAGACCTAGCCTTAGGTTTATACGGAGTAGGCCAAGGAATTAAACAGGGGGTTAAATTGGCAAAAGAATATGCTCCAGCCGCAAAGCAAGCTGTAAAAAGACTTTAATTGAAAACTTGGCCCACAAACTTGAAAACAAGGCGACGAAGCTGTTAAGATGTTTAAAAAATATGGAACTCAATCACAGTAGAAACAACTCGCCTATACCGAGCGCAAAGAGTAAACCCTACATTTGATCCAAAGAGTGCAGCAAACGGTGAGGGTCTTCTTTTATCGAAAAAAGATTCTCCTTTAAGGCAGCAGGAGCACACATCTTATGATTATTATGCTCTACCTAATTTTAATATAAATGGAGCAAAATCAATTTTGCCATATGATTTAAATAGACCAACATTTCCTTTTATAGATAGAGGACTTTTATATAGAAAACATGGAGGAATTATAAAAAGGAAATAAGAAAAATCGCAGTACTACTTTTGTAGCGCTGCGATTTTTTGCTTTAAGTCTAGTTCATTAAGTCTATTAAGTATATTAATTATATTAAGTATTGTTAGAGTCCAGTTTAGAACAAAAGTAGTCCAATCTAGAAAAGAAGTAGTCCAGTTTGAAAAAATAGTAGTCCAATTTGGAAGCGGAGTAGTCCAGTTTAGAAAAATATATTTTTATATAAAAATACTTGTTTGTATGTAAAAATATTTTTAACTTTGTAAAAATAGATATTTTAATATAAAATTTATCAAAAATGCAACATGTAGAAATTCCAAACGAGTTAATTAATTTAAAGAGACAAGGAAAATTAGAACAAGGAGATCAAGTTATTTTTGCCTCAATTAAAAAATATATGAATATGAGTTTACAAAAGAAGATAAAACTAAAATAGAGTCTGATGTTGAATGTCTGCTAGATAACGGATATATATATTTTTATTAATGAAACAATATTTCACAGTACAAGAACTCTGCTACTCCGATACAGCAGTAGCAAAGCACATAGATAATACTCCTACAAAGCAAGTAGAAGAGAACCTTAAAAGACTTATAGATTTTCTGAATTCTCTTAGAGAGAAATGGGGATCCGGAATTAGAATTAACTCTGGATATAGATGTCCTGCTCTTAACAAGGCTGTAGGCGGCGTTCCGACTTCGGCACACACAACAGGAAATGCAGTTGATCTCTGACCAATAAATGGGCAGTTTGATGCTTTTTGTAAGTTTGTCCTTTCTTATCTGGACGCTAGTAAAAGCTGGGATCAGTGCATTATTGAGCAATCTGGAAAGAGCAAGTGATTGCATTTCGGGTTGTTCAATAATGAGGGGAAACAGAGAAAAATGAAATTTGAAATAAAATGCCAACATTAGAAGAATTAAGAAATGGAATGCGTTCCATTGCGGGAATGCCCGAATTAAAGGAACCTATTGACGGAAAATATGGTGGAGGTCGTACGGGAGGTGCGGGCGGGTCAACTAAATTTGTGCCTCAAGTACCGCTGTCTCTTACTTGAGACTATGTTCAGAACACGCCGTTATTAATACAAAGATCTTTTACTGAAGCATACGCCGACGCAAAAAAGACAGGATTAAAACAGTTTACGTTTAACGGAAGGTCAATTGCAGTTGTAGATTCTCCAAATCCGAGTTATACAAAAAAAGAATATGAAACTACAATTTCAAATCTTAGAAAAGTCCTAGATCAGGATAAAAAAGAAATAATAGATTCAACTCGGATAGAGCCATGAGTTGGGCAAACTCCTGGAATTGTTAAAAGAATTAAAAATGGCTAAACGAAAATTAGAAACATATAAAGGAAATGAAACTTACACTGGCAAATCTTGGGCAGAACAACTCTTGGCTAGTACTTGACTAGGAAATCTTTTATATGGTCCAGAGAAAACTTACACAGATGGATACGGGCATGAGAGAAAAGATGCTTCTTTTAAAGAATCTGCAAACGGGCAAGAGGCAAAACGAATGGCAGAAACCACAAAAGATGCAGCAAAGATTTCTGCAATGGGGTTGGCTTTTGGAAATCCACTTACTGCCAGCGAAGCTATGGCGCCACTTATAACAGCTGCACAGGCTTACATGGTTGGGGATGGACTGAATGATGCCAAGCAACGAATTAATGAAAATCTTACCACCAAGAAAAGCAAAACAGACCAAGCTGGAGATGCTCTTATGGTAGGACTTGATCTACTTGGGGCATATCCAGCACTTAGATCAATAAATTCGGGATGGCAACAAATTGCTCCGGAGCTTGAGAAAGGATGGAGTGTTACAGGTGATTATATTAAAAATGCAGCGTCAGATGTTGCAAAGGCGAGAAAGGCGCCAATTGCTACAGGATCAGTTGCAAGAGTAGTCGCTGCGCCCGAGTCATACAGAAGTGGTTTTACGTCATTTAAGGTTCCTGGTAATGATCCTTCAAATACAAAACCAGCAGAAGAAATACTGAGAAAAGTAGAAGCGGGGGAGATTACAAGTTTAGACGAGGCTGCCAAACAACTAAAAGAGGCATACCCCTTTTCTTTTATTCCGGAAAATTTTATAAAAAATATGATGCGTTATGGGACGCGTGGTTTTTTACCAGGCAATGGTGGAGCAGAGGTATTAAGAATGGGGGCGAGAGAAACTAAAACAACCCCAGGTGCACTTGTTTCTGAATTTTATAAAACAGATGTATATCCAAGAGCAAAAAACACTTTTTTGGCTGGTGTAACAGATATAAATCCAGGTTACGACGAAATGGTTTATGCATATTATCCAAGTGATATAGGGGGTTCATATTTTCCATATCAAAGAAAAATTGGAATAAAAAGCAACACTCTCAATAACTCAGATAATAGTACAAAAGTTCACGAAATGAATCATGCGTTAAGAAAGGGGGGAGCTTCTGAATATAAATATACAGATAAAGAACGTTCACTCCTAAAGAGAGTTGATACCCCGAGTTTACATTATGATTTCCCGAACATTGATCATAACTTAGAAATAAATGCAACATTAACAGAACTACGTTTTAAATATTGGCAGGAATTAAAAAAGCAGTTAAATAGAACTCCAACTACAGAAGAATTGAATACCTACATAGACAACCTATATAGCGACACAATACGCCAGGATCTTGAAAATATAAACAGTTATGGCAAAAGCCTTGTACATGGATATTATGGAAATGAGGACCACTCTTTTAGAAGGGTAAAAGATGCGATGAAATATGTAGCTGGAGTAACGGCTCCCGCAATAATAGTAAACAAAAATGATACAATACCAAGCAACAGTAAATAAAGACTTTTCAAGTTCAGCGCAAGAACCAGAAGTACCGATAATTGGTTATCAACCAAGATTCCGACCAAAAACACAAGAAACAACACAATCTGCAGAAATCTCGGAAGACACTCAGGTAGAAACACCTACAGAAACACAGGAAAACACACCCCAAGTAGAAACGGTTTCCCAAGAGAAACCCCTGGGGGCTGAAACTAGCCAAAAAGATACCACCACTAAGAGCAAGCGATACACAGATAGAAATGAATTTGTTAAAGATCTCACAGACGCATATACAAAGGCGCTAAAAGCAAGAGGAATAGACACAGCATATGCTAAGATGCTTGTTGCTCAGGACGCCCTTGAAACAGGTTGGGGGAAACATTATCGCGGAAATTATAATTTTGGGAACATCATAGTTCCAGAGGGATCCAATGCATCTTATACGCTAGGAAAAGATCATGATACGAACGGAAATGAAATAACACAAAGGTTTAGAAATTACAACTCGCTAGATGAATGGGTAAACGCAAAAATAGACCTACTTTCAAGTGGACGCTATCAAGCGTTTACAGGAGACGCTTCTCCTGCTGCGTTTTATGATAGAGTTAAAAGGGGCGGATATGCAGTAGATAAAGAGTACGCAAATAAAATGTTGCGAGTTTATAATAGCCCAATACTAGCTAGAAAAGGAACAAAAATTCCGTCGAGATTTGACTCTCTTGTAGAGCGAATCGGGTTTGCAAGGAAAGGAACAAAGTTGCCGAAATTTCAATGGGGGAAATTGTTGCCGGCAGATACTCGTGGAGAACACATAGATGCCAATGAAATAGGAATGAGGCAGGCTTTTATGGAAAACAATTTTTCTTCTACCGGCAAAAGTCCAAAAGGAGCAAAGGGACTTTTTCAAATTATGCCGGCTGCACTAGCGGATTACTTACAGGCAAATCCAAAAATAAAAATAGACCTAGATAACCCAGAAGACAATCAAAAAGTACGAGACTGGAGAATTGGTCGCGATATAGCTTCTGATGTTTTTACAAAAGGAAATCCATCTGACAGAGTTTTGTGGGCTAAAACATTAGCCGCATATAATTATGGAAGAAGAAATACAATAAATGCTCTTAATAAAGCAAAACGGGCAGGAAAAGATATATATCAAAGTCTGGACTGACTTGAACACCTCCCGAAGGAAACGAGAGATTACGTTAATTTTATTTTGGAGAGAAAAGATATAAATAAACATAAAAATAACGAGAACTATAATAAAGCAAAAGAGGGAGTAGCCCTTTCTTTTGAGGACCCGTTGCCTAAAAAGACACTGGCAGCAGATCCTACTTTTTTATATATACAAAATGAACTTAATAAACAAATAAACCCAGACCATTAGGCCTGGGTTTTCTATTTTATAACCAAGGAGACATCCCAGACAGGGAGGGATTCCTAAGATTTTGATTGTAACTTCTTTGTACTGATTGCGCGGTTTGAGCAGGCGTAGCTCTAGGTTCTCAATCGGTAAAAGTTGTCTCATTTGCATATTTGGTTCCATACAGCTTGCCCTTTCACATAAAATTGCCATTTGCGCCATGTAACTTTCTTGCCAAAGCAAATGCGTCATTAAACGACATTTCATCATAATTAGGACCTTGTTGAGTACGACTTGCTGGAGTTACAATTGTTGCAGCAGGCTTTGGTTGTATAATTGGAGTTTGCATTGTTGTAGCAGCGGCTTGCTTCCATCGGTTAAGATCTAGCCTGGATTGAGCTGTGTCTAAATTCGTGTTTACAATATTGTCAATCTCACTATTATCTGTAAAATCCTGATTCAATATATCTTGTAGCCCTAAATTAAGTTGGCTTTTTGCATATATGTCTGCTCTAGCTGCGCGTCTGGCATCTTTCAAGCTCATTCCACTATCCCGTAATGCGCGCTTTTCTATCTCTGTAACTTTGTTAAAATCTTCACGAGTTCCGCGGCATCCATAAATGCTCGACGCGCTTCTCTACGCTTCATAAATCCTGCCATAAAAATTATATTTTAAAAATATTTTTAATTCAATTAAATCTCTTTCTTTTATAATCTAGTTCATTTTCGTGCTCGTATGCTTCCTGTTCAAAAGAAATCATTCTGTAAGCATCATGCCTTTTAATTGCGCAAGGGATAAGTTTCCAAAGTCACTCAAGCAAGTAAAGGAGATAAAAACAAATTCCCCCAATTAAAAGCCTAAGCCATTCTGGAAAACAATCTGGAGTAAAATCCATTATCTGTGCATAATGGACCCCCTCGTGTCTAAGCATTCTTTTGTAAGTCTCTGTGCCATCGTACTTTCTGTACTCTTCTCTAATAAAAATCCATTTTAGGATCGTGATAGCATAAAATCCAGGCACCGGCAAAATTTTGTTATAAATAACTTTCATTAATGTTTTCACTTTCTTGCATTTCTAGCGAATGTGATCATCTTTCTAACGGATGCATCGCCATCTTTTCAGAGTTCAGCCTCTGTTTTTCCTGTTCTCTTTTTTAGGTTTGTTAATTTCCCCTCATTTTCTGGTTTTATATGAATGCCAGATTTTGCTTTTATAAGACCACCGTCTCTAAAAGCAGGAATTGGGTTGTATGCCCCAACTAAGTTAAGTAGTCTAAATATGTCCATAATATTTTATTTTTAATGATCTGCAAATATATAAAAAATCTGGAGAATAACAAAACAAAAGTTGCAGAAATCAATTATTTTTTATATATTTGCGGCAGAATGGAACAATAAGTTAATAAACTAAAACTAATAACAAATATATGAATGGATTGGGTATCTATAATATCAATGATAATAGGAGCATTAACTGGTGGAAGTTTTATGTTTCTTTTAAACCCTAAGGCAGCTAAGAGAAAACCAGAAATAGATAACAAGGCAATCGAGGCTGCCACTAAACAGACAGAGATGTCTGCATATGCAGAATCGATGAAATCAATGCAAGAGATTATACAGAGCCAAGAAAATAGAAATCGGGAACTTTTTGAACAAAATGCAAAAGCACACGAAGAACTGAACGAAATTAAATCTGACCTAATACAATGCTCTGGAGCGTTATGTCGGGTTGGAATGTGTCCCATCCGTGTCCCAGAGAAAGGATATGGTGATGAAGTTTTTGCGCAATGTAAGAAAGATAAAATGGGACTGTTTGATAACCGAGAGTTTTCTGAAATTGCTCGCGAGAAAGGATATGATGTTAGAAAGATTGGAGCGTTGTCAATAACAAAAGGCGATGAAAATAAAGAAATATCAGAATCCGGCAGATAAAATACAGCCAGCAGATGATTATAGTAGAAAGGAAAATAACAAACAAAAAATGCAATTAGATAATTGTGATATTTTTTTGGATACATATATTCGTGAGTTGAGTTTTTGGAAGAAACAAAAATGAGCCAAGATGAATTAATAAAAGAGCTCAATGAAAATTATAAATGATATGATAATGTTTCTCCAAATCCGTACAACGATATAATAAAAGGAATTTAAAAGATAATTAATGTTTAATGAAAATGAATTATGCCAGCAGGACACAATGAAAAAGAAAGGTTTTTTAAAGATATAAAAATAGATAAAGAAAACGACGTTTGTTTTTTTAATGACGAACAGCATAAGTACTACAATAAAGAAACAATGAAAACGTACGTTTCTTGCACAACCATTGTAAATTCGTACGGACAACCATTCGATGAAAATTTTTGATCGTCTTATAAAGCGTTGGAGGCACTGCTTCCAATGGAAGTTTGGTTGCCAATTAAAACAACTCTTCTTACTACAAAACGGTTCGACCTGCGTTTACTTAGTAAATTAGACGTTAACTTAGCTGATTTTGAGCAAAAGAAATCCGAGATACTCGCTGAATATGAAAGAAAACGAAACGACGCATGTACAAAAGGAACTCTTGCACACGAGAAAAAGGAGTTATCTTTTTATAATAAAAATCAGTTTGATTTTGGAAAGTACGGTTATAAAGACTTAAAAGGAGAATTTGAGTGTAGAGAAAATTACTACAAACTTGATCTCCAGAATGGAGTTTATCCAGAATTTCTTATACAATGGCAATCTGATGACGGGGAGTTGATGCTTGCAGGAATATCTGATCTAGTTGTTGTACATGGGACAGACTTATATATTATTGATTGAAAAACATCTAAAACAATTGATAAAAAAAGCTATTTTAACAAAAAAACAGGGAAAAGTGTTAAAATGCAATTTCCGTTAAACAACCTAGATGATTGCAATTTTAACCATTATCAATTGCAAACGAGCCTGTATGCATGAATGATACAGCAGCAAAGGCCCGACTTAGTTGTAAAAGGTCTTATGATTGTACAGTTGAAGGACGACGGCACAGAGGTTGAATATCCGTGCCAATATCTTAAAGAGGACGTTGAGCATATGATTGCTCACTACAAGAAACAAAAGAAAATCCAAGCGGAATTAGACCGCGATAAACCTTTTATAATATAATGAGTACACTTTCTGAAAAGCGGTTGGCAATATGTGAAAAATGTGGGTTGTACAAAATGAGCCAGTTTGGCCCAGTTTGCAATTCTAGTAAATATATAAATAAAGAAGGTAAGACCTCCTTTTTGCCAAAGGAAGGATATATAAAAGGTTGCGGATGTTTTTTGGAGAAAAAAACACCTCACATAGATAGTCATTGTGTAGCAGGATTTTGGTAATGAATATTTTTATAGAAATAAAACATATAATGGTCGGTTGATGGAACTGGCTTTTTAAAAGAAATACAGCACTAGCCAAGAAAAGGCTAGATATATGCGCTAGCTGCGATCAGCGCATAAGACTGACAAAAAACGAAGCGATCTGCAATCTCTGCGGATGCCTTTTGTCAGCTAAGACTAGAGTGAAAGATGAAAAATGTTTAATGAACAAGTGAAATGAATAACGTAGCAAAAACAATTTTAGAAAAGAATATAAAAGATATTAACACAGATGAAGTTGAGATAACGCCATGCAATATGAATGTGATCCTGAAATTTTATGATGAAAATCCATATCGCGAACTAGAAAAGACTGAGAGTGGATTGATTTTAGGATTGGAAGGGAACAAGCGATATAAATCGAATGAGACCGGAGAAATGGAGGACTCTGAAGAATATATGGCTGTTGCCAAGGTTGTTGCAGTAGGACCAGCATGCAAATATGTTAATGTAGGAGATGATGTTATTGCTGTTAAAATGATTGCACAACCGATTCCTTTTAGGAACAAGGGATATCGAGCAATTAATGAAACAAATATAATATGTAGAATAGTTAAAAAGTAATATGATCACTGAAAATGACAAGATCTATTTCGTGCCCGGAGATATAGTAGTGGTACGACACGAAGAGCTGGATAATAGACCAGCAATGTACGTTGTAGAAAAAGTTACAAAAACTTTTATAAATAAAGAATCATCCGAACGTGAGTCTATTTTTACTGGCCTGCGTTGTAGGTGGTTTTCAAAAGATGGGGAACTGCAAGAGGCAGTTTTCTCTACAAAGGATTTAGTACACATTTAATATGGATGAAAAAACACTACAAGCAGCTGCACAGACGTTTTGTTTAGTTCCAGAAATATACGCACAGGCGTTCAAACAAGCTGGTGCAGATTTCCCGGATGAGTTAGTTGCTCAGATTAAAAAGCAGCCACAACAAGCAATGCAGATGCTACAAGAAGATAAAGAGCTTTTGCAGGGAGTTGTAACAATCTACTCGCAATATCATGATCAAATTGATCAAGCTGCTGCTCAAGCTGCACAACAGGCAGGTCTTTTTAAGAAGGGTGGGAAGTTGGAACAACTTTTAGTTAAAGCACAGGATGGCACAAAAACAAAAGTTCCTAAATGAATTTCTGAAAACAAGTTTGTTTCACAGATGCGTTATCCAGATGGGACGGTTCAAGTAGAGGCAGCTCCAACAAGAGAGTCCTTAGTCGTTAATCAAATGAACGACCCGAATAGTGAGTTCAACACAGCAATGGGTGAATATATGGATAATCACCTGCTGGTTAATGCAAACAAAAATGGAATAACGTCAGTTTATAATGGTAATGGTCCATTCCCTAGATTACATGGTGCAGATTCTGCGGCTGTAGTTAACTATGTTGGAGCGCTCTTAGAGAAGGCGGGAATCAAGCCTGGTTTCCCAATGAAAAACGCAACAGATAAGAAGTAATGAATTTTTTTGTGTTTGATAACGCAGAAAATAAGTTAACAATAGAAGAGTATAGTGTCCTACTTGTAAAAGAGTTTAAGGACTTATGAGATATAGCTAGAAATAAGTGTAAGGAAGATAAGAGTGGAAAGATGAGACTCCGTGCATATAAGGAGTTTACATATATTTATTTAGTTCTGGATTTCAAATCTCCGTACTTTCAATATCTAGAGAAAGACAAGCACGAAGCTGCATTGGATGATTCTGGATTGTGCGAAGATGATCTGAAAGATGAACTTTTTCTGGCAGCATATCATAAGTACCAAGAAATACAAGAGTCAGACCCAATTCTATCGTTAATTAAAACTGCATATAAGACACTGCATAAGATGCAGGTGTTTTTGGATAATATAGATTTTAATAACGACATAGATGCAGATGGGCGTCCGTTATACAAACCAAAAGACGTTATAGCAGACATCAAGTCCATCTCTGAAATACGAAAGCAACTCCAAGAACTAGAAGCTACACACAAGAGAGATCTTGCTGAGAGTGGCGAAAAAGTTCGGGGAGATGTCAAATTAGGACTTTTGGATTAGTATGGCTAGAAAAACACCAAATATAGAACTACCGCCAGAGAAAGAGCGGATTGTTGATCAAAAGAAAAGACTCCCCGATTTTAGCATGAAATCTGAGGCTGCATTAATTGAGCAACTTTTTAAAGAGCAAAATGAGCAACAGGCACAGAGTGACGCAGAAATCGAAGAAATGATGAATGCAAAAACAAATATTCACAAAGCTCGTCCTGGGGAAGAGTGAGATGTTCCAATTGACGAAGAAATACAATATTTCGATCCAGAACTTTCTTATGAATTAACTGGCTACAGACCGATTACAATGCAGAAAGGTCTCGATTTTGACCCGACTCCTTTTAGAGAAACGGCTGCTATATATGATCGTGACGGGGCTTTTACCGAGTTTCCAGAAGGATCAAAAAAATGAAGGGAATTTTGGATGGAACAAATCGATCGATGTAAGAACGGTTACACTGTTGGACGATATAGGATTACTGGAGATCATTATTTCTTTTTGAACTTTTATAGAATGGAAACTGTTGTTGAAAATGCAGTTTCTGGAGCAGGTCGAAAAGAGGCATTTCCATCTTTCCTGGCAAAGCAATATGAGTTTTTTCATTACGTAGATATGTGCGAAAAACTACATAAAGATGTTTGTATATTAAAAGCCCGTGGCATAAATAATATGTGCTCCTATATAGTAATATATAGGTAATAAACTTCGCAAAATCGGTAGAAACTAAAATGAAATGTGATTGAATCACGATTATTATGAATAAAGAAGAACAAATTAAGTTTATAGAGGATAATTATCCTATGGAAAAGCATATACGAAGTAAGAGATATATGCGCCATACATTTTTTTCAAAGATCGAAACAGAGATGCAAGCATATCTTCTTGGATTATATGCGTCCGATGGAAATATAAATGAAAAACGAAAAACGTTTAGGATACATCTTAGCTACGACGATGCATATATTGTTAACTATTTTAAGGATATCATTTGTCCAACTGCAAGAACGTTTGTTATTGAACGCGGAAAACAAAAAATTGGCAGACATGGAGAAATTTATGAGTGTGCAACAACGTACGGTGTAGATATAAACAGTACAACACTCTGCCAAGATTTAGTTGCTCTTGGGCTCGGTTACAGAAAAACATGAGCAGAAAATCATATACCAAACATACCAAAAGATCTGATTCCACATTTTATACGTGGATATTTCGACGGAGATGGTTATGTTAGCGGTTATTATATAAAACCAGACCTGAAATATAAAAAGAACGAGAGGTTTCGTGCAAATTTTTCAATTGTCTCTAAAACAAAAAGCATGCTAGAAGATATTAAAAACGAGCTTGAGAAAAACAATGTAAAATGCAATATTTGTCATACCAATCGTGACAATATGTTTACGCTTAGTGCTGCAACTTCACAATTGCCAAAAATTTTTAATTATCTATATAAAAACGCAAACTTCTTTATGAAAAGAAAGTATGATAAATTTAATCATTATGTTAATACCGAGGTAACTCAGTTAATCGCTGAGTACCGTAACGCGCAGAAGGTGAACGTTAAAGAGAGTAATAATCCTTCCACGAGTGCGGAGCATCCTAAAAAGGATGAAAATGTGCGCTGAACTTCAGAGAAATCTGAAGAGCTACCGGATAAAAAGCCGGTAGGATAACAAATTGAGGGCTATCGGAAATTTTGGCAAATCTAGCAGTTAGGCCATATACAGTACTACCAAACTACAACGTTATCATAACTTGTGCAGCTGAAGCAAAATTGCAACCATTACGAGAAAAGTGCTGAAGACAGCTTGATTGGCTGAATATGAATACTACTGGTGGGTTGCGGCATGCTAGACTTGTTATAAACAATAATGACACAAAAAGGGCATCCAAAAAGACAAAGGACAATGTCGAATATGGGTGAATGTCCCAGATAAACAGCATTGTGGCAGATACGTCAGACAAGGTGAGAGGATCTAGAACTGACCGTTTGATCTACGATGAGGGTGGATCTAACCCCGCCTTAACAGACTCCTGAATTAAAGGTGATGCTCTTGTTTCATTGGGTGGACAAAAGTTTGGAACTAGGTTTGCGGTTGGTACAGGTAAATATATTAACATTTTATAACTAGTAATATCATGGATAGAGAACGTTATATTGAATTGATAGATAAAATTATAGAAGAATACTTTCAGACTCCTGAAAAGGAAAGGAGTTTGACAAAGTTATATAAAAAGTATGGAATTAAAAGACAAACTCTTGCAAAATACATAAAAGCAAAAGGGCTTCCTGTTATAAATTATACAAATATAGTTAAAATAGACCAAACAATGTTTGATGTTATAGACACAGAGGAGAAAGCGTATTGGTTAGGTTTTATGTATGCAGATGGTAATATTGCTAAAAACGAAGATAAAATTGAAATGAATCTTTCTGTTGGAGATTTAGATCATATGAATAAATTTAAGAAATTTTTAAAATCGGAAGCAAAAACAAGATTGTGCGATAACCACGGTTCTATAATATGCAGGTTTTCCGTTAGAAATAAACATATGTGACAAGCTTTATATGATAAGGGTTGCGTTCCCGCAAAATCCTTGATTTTAAAATTTCCTCCGGAGAATATCTTTAAACATCGAAATTTAATTTATGATTTTATTAGAGGATATTGCGACGGTGATGGTTCATTGGGAATCTACTTTGGAAAACATGGAAGAAAATTTCAGTTAAGTTTTTGTGGAACCGAAGAATTTTTAAAAGACGTTGAACAATTTTTAGGAATTACTGGACATATTAGAAATAATAGTTGTAATGCATATTTATCAAAAGCATCTACACTGTATTATAACAGCAGGAAGGCAAGGGCTGTAAGTAGACTTTTATACTCTAACTCTACAATTTATCTTGACAGAAAATATGACATTTATAAAATGTTCTGCCTGGCAGAAGAGGGATCTTCTGTTTTGAAATCGAGCAAAATCGGTAGAGGCTGGAATGCAAATACCGAGGTAACTAAATAAATTACGAAAGGTTATTTAGCACCGTAACGCGTAGAGACTGAATAAATATAATGTCTCCAAGAGTGCTCGACCCCAGAACGGGTGAAAATGTACGCTGAACTAAAACGAAGCAAAAGTTTTAGAAGTAGAGGATAAAAAACCACTACGATAACAAAATTGGGAGATGATGTCAAACTTGAGGGCCTACGAACAATGTTCCTTAACCCAAACGGATATAACATACTACCTTATAAAAACTACGACTCTGATGATGGACGACCAGATCTGACTGCATTTTTTATACCTGCACATAAATTCGGTCTTGTGTCGAAATATCTTGATAATCGAGGAGTTACAAACTGACCAAAATTAAAGGCATTTTATGAAAAGCAGCGAGAAAATCTTTCTGACAAAGACTATCTTAACGAGTGCGCAGAGCACTGTTTTATACCACGTGAAGCGTTGTCCAAGCATGGTGACAACGTTTTTGACGCCGCCGCAATTACCGAAAGAATTGTGCAACTTAAAATACACGGAGCGGGAATAAAACCAAAGAAAATGCAATTGCTCTGAGATACGGCTGGAGGAGCAGTTTCGATGAGCAAAGTTAAAGCAGTTGAAAGTCGTAGTTCACACTTGCTTGTTGTAGAACCACCACTTATTGATCCAGAAACAAACAAACCTTATAAAAACTTATATGTTGCTGGAATAGATGCAATTGATATGGGTAGATCTGACTCTGCACAAGATAGTGATGTTTCTGATTTCTGTGTTGTTATAAAGAAGCGTGTTTTTGGACTTAATGAACCGAAATATGTAGCAATGTACAAATATCGACCACAAGATATACGTGAAGCATACGATCTTACAATGAAGTTGCTTACTTGATATGATTGCAAAGCGATGTTGGAGTACACCAAAATCTCGATACAGACTTATTTTCGGGAAAAACACAAAGAACATCTTTTTATGGCTCGTCCAGATTTTGCAATTACCAAGAAGACCACAAGATCGCCAAATACAAAGAAACTTATTGGAGTGCCTGGTACTGAAGCAGTTATACGACATGAATTGGAACTTATTGCTGCTTTTATAAATGACTACTGGCATACAATTGATTTTGATGAAATGTTGGACCAGATGTTGAATTATACTTATGAAAATAAAAGAAAATTCGATATTATCGCAAGCCTGGGCATGTGCGAGCTTGGTGATGAAGATATGTCTGGTCTTACTGTTGGAAAGGTCGATACTGTTAAAAAGCAGTGGAAAGATATTGGTTGATATACTGATGAATATGGACGGAAGAAACACGGAGTAATACCTGAAAATTATGGATATAGAACAATACCAGCAGCAAATAGTTGAACTAGTCCAAGAGGTGACTGAAGCCCAATATATAGGCAAGATTGAAGTTAGGTTCGACGAGCCGGATATGTGAAGTCTGTTTCTTTATCTGGATCGCGAGTTAGTACCACTTATACTTTCCTACCAGGGTGATTTTGAACAGTTCAAAAAATATATAATTAAAGAGTTAAAAACCAGGCAATTAACAAGGGTTGGTTTTTATAAAATAGATCTCGTTTATAACGGGTGTAAAAATGAATGCAATGAATAAAGAAAAGGAAATTGAAAAAATTAACAAGTGTATTAACGAGTTAGTTTATGATAAAGTTCAGTTGAGAAAAGCTTACAATTACTATCATTGCACGAGAGACGAAGAACAGTTTAGACACATCGAAGACAACTATGGAATTGGAACTCCAACATCGGTTGGGTTTACTCCATTGATTAAAAAGCACGTAGATGTGTTGGTTGGTGAATATCTTGAGCTTGATCCGGATCTACAGATTACTTGCAAGGATGACAAGACAATCTCGAATATTATGCGAGACAAGCAATTAAAGATACACGAGGCTGCTTACAAGCATTTTGAACAACAGTTAAATAACGTTATCTTACAAGTTTTTGGAGACGGAAAAGAACCAGTTGTTGACGCTCTTTTCGAGCAAGAAATGGAACGAATAAAGAAAGACGCTGAAAGAAGTTACGTCTCTGAATATGAAATAGCGGCACAGAATATTTTAAATTATATTAAAAACTCTCGTGATATTGACTTAAAAAACAAAATGCGGGATATATTAACAGACTTGTTAATTGGGGGAATGTGTTATTATAGAACACGCCCAAAAGGAGACACAATTAGTCTGGAAATATTGAATCCGCCAGACACTTTTGTAGAGCGAAATTTTAATGAATTTTACCTTAACAAATCTCCTCGTGCAGTTGTTAGACGATGAATGACCGCAGAAAGAATCCTAGACGAGTTTGGTGATGATCTCTCAAAAGAAGCAAAAGAAAAACTAGAGACACACCAAGATCAAGGAGTTAGAAATGATAACTTCGTTTATGTGAAAACAGATATGGCTCCGTTTAGTGCAATGACATCAACTCCTGGAATCCTCGGAGGAATGGAAGCACATCCAATTAGGGAAAATAGAGGAGCGTCTGCGATTGCAAAAGAGAATACATATGAAGTTTATGAATGCGAGTGAATCGAATATGATAAAGAAAAAGAACGACTTACTCGACACGAAGGAGTTAAAATAGGTGCAGAAATATATATAGTTCGTGGTGAATCGAAAAACATTACGAGGAGCATTTCAAATCCAAATGACTGCTCGCTTAGTATAAATGGGCTTTTCTTTTCAGATAAGAATGGAGACCCATTCTCTATCTTATTGAGTACCATGGACTTGCAGGATCGTTACGATCTTACAATCTACTATAGGGATAGCCTTATAGCATCGTCTGGAACAGTTGGAGATTTTCTTGATGCAGCGCACTTACCTGAATTTCTTGGTGAAGAAATGCCGGAGCGAGTACAGAAATGGCTTGCATATAAAAAGCAGGGTGTTGCGTGAATTGACTCTTCAATGGAAGGTTCACAGATGATTAACACTGCTTTTAACGGTTATGATGACACGATAAAAGCACAAACAATCCAAGCCTTTCAGATGGTACTTGAAAGTATTGAACAACAAGCCAGTTCAATTACAGGAGTATTTGCTGAAAAGTTAGGAGGAATCCAGCAGAGAGATGCAGTGAGCAATGTGAAGGTTGGAATTAGGCAATCTACACTACTTACCAAGCAGTATTTTTCTGCAATGGATTTGATATACAAGGAAGTTAATTATGATCTGCTTAATTTAGCAAAAATCGTATTTAAAAAAGGAATTGCCGGTACACTTATTAACGGCACCAGATTGAACCAGATTTTCACAGCTTTGCCAGAGTACTACACAATGACAGATTTTGATATCCACATCCAGGATAGTACAGAAGCTTTCCAGACTCGTGAGACGTTAAAAGCATATTGTGCAGAACTTATAAAAGCAGGCTTAGCAAACGCAGAACTTATTGTTGATATGAGTGCAGCAAAAAATCTTACAGAACTGAAAATGGTTGTGAAAGACGCACTTGAAAAACAAAAGGCAGAAACTGGACAATTACAGCAATTACAACAGCAAGCTACCCAAGCCGAGCAAACTGTTAAAGAGTATGAGAAGCAAATTAAACAGATGCAGGAACAGATGCAGCAAATGGAAAAACAGCTTGAGAAATCAAATAACGAAAAACTTGCTCTTGAACGTGATCGTCTTGAGTTGGATAAAAAGATTGCTGCCGACAAACACAGTTATGATATGCGAGTTGCCGAAATAAAAGAGCATCAGGCGCAGGCCGAAATTGCACAATTATATGATGGCAACCCATATAACGACAAAATAAAAGAAGTATAGTTATGAACAACGATATGTACCCAGAGCTCTCTTTTGAGCTTGAGACAGACACTGATTGCAACTTAATTGCATATGATAAAACTGACTATGACTCTCTTGATATAAAAGTGTTTGAACACCACGGCTTTTGTGAGTTTATCACAGAGATTGATGTGAACGGTGATGAATCTGAACCTATTTTTGTAAATATTAGACTTTTTATGGACGAGGGGGATCCTGCATTAAAGCAGTCCCTCCCGTATAAAGTTGACCATGACGGCTGTTATGTATATAGGCGATTGGTATTGCCAAATGAGGAGGATGACTCTGGAGCTTATATAGCAGCAGATAGAGACGGTGTTTATAGAGTTTGGGAGAAAGAAACTCCAGAATCTGAACCAACTGAAATTACTGATTATATGGCATTATATGATAATGCGCATGATAGATTTCAGGAAATTTTTATTGGTGAGAAACTTGGTCTTGTCACTTGCAAGTTACAGAAATGCCTTTTTGCTGCGCAGAAAGCATCGGTTGATGATATTTTGAAAAAAGGTTGCGATTTTACTTGTTCCACTGGTGTTGACAACTATAAAAGAGATTTTCTTCTGTCTGCAATGTTAGTTATTGACTATTACACGCAGAGTGGGGAAATAAAGAAAGCAGTGCAATTGTTAAATCGATTACACGCTTGCGGAGGGATCTGTGGCGATAACGACAAGACTTCCTCTGATTGTGGATGTGGAGGAAAATAATGAATGAAATATATAAAGAGTTTGAGGAACTCTTTTCTGAAGAGCTAAATGATCTTTTAATTGGATACCCGTTCAACAAAAAGCGAATGAATCGAATTATGAATTTTGTTACGTTTATCTATTATATAAATAACGCAGCAGATCCAAAAACAGCAGCAATACTTGTAGAATTACTAAAATAATGTTGACAGGAATAAACATAGCAAATGATGTTACCAGGAAATACTATAAAGGCAAATCTTTTAGATGAGCCGGATATTGAAAAGCTGGAGAACATTATTTTAATGACGAATATATAGTTGATTTTGTTTCAATTGAAGGTGCTATGTGCATCTGTGAAGTTTCGCATTTTTCTAGTGAGAACAACAAGCCAGTTCTTAAATATGACGGCAAGGGAAATGTCATAGGTCTAGAAAATACGAAATATTGGCAGATTTCATTAGTTGGTGGTGGAGGTAGTTCCAATGGTGCAGTTAGGTTTGATATTGAGCAGCACTTAGAAGACGTACAAAAATTACGTGCTAGAATAAATATTGGTGCTGTTTCGCAGGAAGAAATTGATAGAACTGTTGATGAAGCAATCTCTGCACTTTCGGCAAAGATTTTACCAACGGATGATAAAGTTAGTGATACGTCGACAAACCCAATACAAAATAAAGTTATAAAAGGTTATGTTGACGATACGGCTAGCTCGTTACGTGCTGAAATAACAAGAGTTGATGATAGGTTAACTGAGCTAAAAGATACCGTTGGGGATCTTACAATAGACACTGGCAGAATAGTCGACAAGGCTGTTACTGAGGCTAAACTTAGCAAGGACTTACAAGCAAAAATAACTTTTGATACTGAATTATCTGAGGCATCTGAAAAAACAGTACAAAATAAAGTTATTACAAAAGCAATTAATAGTCTTTCTGCTAGAATAACTCCACTTGAAACTGCTTTTGAGACAGTTGATGAAGCTGTTACAAAAATAGATGCGCGAGTTACTGAAATTGATAAAAATTTAACATGGACAGACGAAACAGGGAAACCTGTTAAATAGACATTTTTAAATTTATTTTATGGCAAACGTAAAATTTATTAAAATCACAAAGAAAGAAAATCCTACCTACCCTAGTACTTATACAGCCGGTGCGATTTATTTCGATGAGAACAAAAAACAGATAATGTTGGGAGCTGGTACAGCGACACCAACAGTTTATGTAGGAAAGGTTGCTGATGCTACACTTGTAGACAAAAAGCTTACAATTAAGTTTAGCGATGGTACAGCAGATGTTGTAGTAGATCTTTCTGACGTTGCTTCTGCAACAGCGATGGCAACTGAGCTTGTAAAGAAGCTCGAAACAATTTCTGGTGATGCAGCAGACGGAAAGCACGCGATTTCAGCTAGCAAAACTGGGATAGCAGCAAAGGTTACATTGGATATCGCATCTGGAGACGATGCAGGAAACGTGGAGCTCACAAAGACTGCTACTGGTCTTTCTGCAAGGGTTGATATACCGACCGTTACTGTACCGGTCACTGGAGTTGAAAATGGCACCGATACAGAGGCAAAAATTGTAAACAAGAAGGTGCATGTGGATGTTGCTCTTGGAAAAGCAATTACAATTGCTGGAGGACCACTTGCAAATAACGTACAAGAGACTGGTGATACTTGGCCTTGGACTGACGACGCAGGAAATAAAATTATTCCTGAAGGAAAGTCTCTTGCAGAAATTCTTGAAGGTCTTTTCTTAAAGAAGCAGAATGGTACACTTTCTGCAAGTTATACTTGGAGTCCATCTATTGCAGCCCCTACTGCTTCTCTTGGTAGTTCTGCTACAGTTGAGGTTGGAAAGGACCTTACTGCCACTTTCGCTGCTGGTACTGCGGTTTCAGGTAATTCATCAAAGGTTACTATTTCTGGTACATACGGTGTTTTCGTAGACAACAAATTTCAGTCCGGAGCTTACACCGAAACAAAGGCTGGTACAACTACTGGAACTGCTGCTGCTACTGCTACAATAAAACTTGGTTCTGCTACGGCTGTAGCTGCAACAAGTGGTACAGCATATGCTGCTGCAGAAGGTGATAATGTTCTTTCTGTTAGTAATGCTGGAGTTACAGCTGTTCCTACTGCGTTTACAGCAAAGACAGTTTATGCAGCAACTAACACGAAGGAAAAAGTAGAGGGAACAAGCAAAGCGGTAGAGACTACACATTTCTCAAATAAAGCACTTACCAGCACAAAGAGTGCTACAGTTAAAGCATATTATCCGATATATACAAACGGAGCCTCTTCGAGTACTTCAGATACATCAACCCCGACAGTTACTGCTACTGCCGACACTACGAAGCTTCCTCTTGTCGCAAATAACACAACTTTTGGAGTAGCGTTCGCTGCACAAGTGGCTGGTGGAACTGGTTACAGAATTCTGTTACACTCAAGCAAATCAATTAAATCAGCAAAGGCGCTTAACGGACTCACTGCAAAGTATGATATTGATGTGCTCTCAAAGTTTGTAAAGAATACAACTGCAATAACAAAAGCTACAGGAGATACGACTGCAACTTATTATGCTTGGGAATATAAGGGCACAGAAGGTGCGAATAGAGTTAATTTCACAATTGGTTAATTATAGGAGGAATTGAATATGAGTAAAAAATTTACAGGAAATATTAAATTAGCGTCCGCAATTAACCAGACCGGTGCGCAGCCGCTTGATGATAGGGTAGTAGTTGCTTCTGTAACAGATCTGTACAACTCTTTTGGTACAGCAATATATGAGGGCATGATGGTTGTTGTTAACGACGAACATGCTATATATGTACTTACAGATACAACTAAGGTAACACAAGCTGCTGGATGGAAAAAGATTGGTGATGTTTCTACATATAAAGTAAAGGGTTGTGTTGCAAATTTCGCAGATCTTCCTGCTGCTGCTAACAACTCAGTTGGAGATGTCTATAACGTTCAAAATGCGTTTACACTCGAATCAAAACCTTATCCAGCAGGAACAAACGTTGTTTGGGCGCCAGCAGAAACGGCTAAAGATGCGCCTGAAGCACATAAAGTTGCGCACTGGGACGCTCTCGGTGGTACGGTTGATCTTTCTGGATATGTGCAGAAAACTGAAATAGGCACGGCTGCAGCATTAAGTTCTGAAAACGTAGTTCAGTACACCCTTAATCGAGGTGTTGTTGCTGCATTAAAAATAAATGTTCCTCTTATTATTAATGATGCCGACCCTAATAACCAAATTGTATTTAGTGATGCGGCCGATAATAAGATAAGGATAAAAGGCGCTATTTCCGACGGAGTATTAATACTTGATGATGGCAATAAAGGAGAGATTACCCTTAATGGAATAAAAACCCCAAACTCTGACACGTGCGCCGCCAATAAGAAGTATGTAGACGATACAGTTTCATCTGCTCTTACTTGGACAGAATTTTAAAATAATTAACTCTGCGCTCCTTGATCGGAACGTAGAGTTCCAATTTCTTAAAATATTAAAATATGGAAACAGTACAATTTTTAAAAGGTCCCTACACGGAAACAAAAGTTAAAAAACTTACCGCAGGGCAATTATTTTTTGACACAGATGGAATAGAGGGCGTTTGGCTTGGTACAGACAAAGGTGGTGTACAGATAGCCAAGGGTGGAATTGAAATAATAGATCTTACATAATGTTTACGATGAGTTTAGGTGGGTCTTCCGTGAAGTTGGAGACTGGAAAACAAATTGATACAAAAACTAGGCAAAAACCTTTGGAATTTTCGGATAAATTTATTAAATTTGTGACGTTTGATAAAAACAGAATTACAGTAACGATTGATTCTTTTAAAAAGGACTGTCCAGAATTTAATGGAGGCGATGTTAGCTTCCCTTTCTATAAAACACTATTAGAAAATAATATGTATCTGTGTTTGCAAGTTAGATGCAATAGATCTGCAATATGTTACGATGTGCGACCAGGCCAGCCTGAATACACAGATGCGTACAGGCTACAAAATAGTAGATGAGAATATAGTGGGAGTAGCTGTGGCACTGCCTGAAAAACGATTTTAATCCAGCAAATGGTTCCGGAAAAATCTGTGTATGATTTTGGAATACAATATATCAAAGATGCAATTTTTAATGCCAGTACACATTTTCGTTGAATAAATCACAAAAAAAACATGTGAAATCATTTTTATACGAATGGTGCGCAGAATAGTTTTAATGGAGACTACCCTCCATTTATTAAAATTAGGATTGCTATTTGTTTTAATCAAGCATATCTTAGTAAGTATATATCCGATTACGCCATACCATTTGATGATACAATACACGATCAGACGTATCTGGAAAAAATTAGGCCAGAAATACTCTCAAATGGATTTTGTTTTGGACTTTTTAGATTTCGTACTCTAAATAGAACACAAGAAAAATATATAACAATATAATATTCGCCGTTAGTATATCACCGAGTGAAGTATCCGGCTTCGGCCGTGTGCTAGTGCACTACTACTGTTTTGCGGCGCCCTCCTTCCTTCGGGAGGGAGGTTTTTTATATAAAACAATATGGGAAAGTTAAATAAAATTTTTAAAATTAGTAGCACTGATTTTGCTACTCTGAAAGAAAATGGTGAGATAACAAAAGCGGGAGTTACTTATAAATACGATCCCGACAATCTATATCTTATAGAGAATAACTTAACAGATGACTACGTCCTCTTAGGAGGTGGTGGTAATAAACTAGAATCTAAACTAAGTGTTGAAAAGGCAACACAAGACGGAAATGGTGCAGTTATTGCTGACACCTACGTAAAGAAAGAATCTGGAAAAGGACTTTCTACAAACGATTATACTACGGCAGAAAAAACGAAACTGTCAGGAATTGCTACTGGAGCCAACAAAACAACCATAACGAACAACCTTACCACAACAAGCACCGGTACTGCGTTGGATGCCGCACAGGGAAAAATACTTAATGATAAGTTTACCAGTGGATTATATGAGGCAAACTTGACTTGGGGCGGGGGAAACCTTGCGGGCAAGGTATCTCCGGTAGATGCCGGTTTGAATCCGAGACTCTCTGCAAATAGATTCGACTTCTTCCCTTCAGACCGGATAAAAGTTGAGTATTCGACGGATGGGGGAACTACTTGGATTGATTATGACGCACCAGAGAGTGAAAAAATACGGCTGGTTTCATCAACATCTTATGGCGGCCAGTTTTTCATCGGCAAAAAGACCAGCGGCAGTGACACAAAAACCGCTAATGACCAGTTAAAAGTCACACTATCTAATCTTGGTGATTTTGTATATACCCAGATTAGAAAGTTTATGTTTTATGTCGCCACTTCTGCTAACAAAAGCTGTTGGGTTACTATCCGAGCAAACACCTACGAAAATAAGGACTCGTTTAGGGAAATTGTAACCAAGGCGCCACTTTTAGGTTGGAGCGGGTGGAATGTAGTAAATATAGACAATATAATCCAAACAGATGGAAATCATGATTCAAATGGTCAGGTAAACGCCCTTGAGTTTATATTTGGAGCAGACGCAATTGGCTATGCGGCTTACGGCTCGATGTATATACAAAAGCTGTTTGCGTTTCATGAAACCTGCTACCGTACTGATCCCACAGACAGAGAAATGGCCGTATTGGGAACGCCGTATTCTCTTGATTTTGATAAATCGGCAACTTTTATAGGCGCAGTGAAAGCGACCTCGTTATATGAGGGTAATACCGTCCTCTCCGACAAGTACGCCCTCAAGACGGCGATACCAACAGTGGAATCCTTAACAACAACTGATATATATAACGCAATAAAATAATGATACAGAGTAATATAAATAAAAAAGGAAAATCCTTTCGTTGGTCTGGAGAATGAAAAGAAGGCCAACATTATTTCAACGATGAGTTTGTTCAAGATTTTTGTAGAATAGATGAGGTTGTTGTTGTTTGTAAAGCTAATCACTTATCTAAGGAGGAAAACAAACCTGTAATATTAAGTGATGCAAAGAATAACGCAATCGGACTAGAAAAGAACGCATATTGGGAAATAGCAATATTACCTAATACTGATTTTATTGTAAATGGTGATAATCTGCCAGATGGAGCAATTACTACCGAGAAAATAGCCGATAGGGCAGTAACGGCTGAAAAAATCGGCTATATGGCAGTAACTACCGGTAAGATAAACAACTTAGCTGTTACCAAAGAGAAGCTTTCACGGGAACTTCAGGATAATCTTGGAACAAAGGCATATGTTGTGGATTATGGATGTAGTTCAGATATTGTAGAAAATGTGATAAATGTCTTTAAAGGCGACCCTAACAAGAGTAGCATCTTTATAAGGCTGGATGATGGAGCGCTTCTCTTTGCTCATCTGAAAAGCGACACTCTTACTACTACTACTACTGGAACTACCACACCAGGCACTTTTAATGTAAGTAGATACGGCTATAATCTGAATAATCGGCAGTGGTATGTGCAGACATTTGCCAATGTTGTCAGGAGTGGCGTTTCTTTTGAGCCGCAGGATATAAAAAGTGAATATAAAGCACAAGCTAGGGAAAACATTGACGCTGCGACAAAGGCGTATGTAATCACGTATGCAGCAGGCAAGATCGATACAAATGCCATAATAGACACTTTTGAGAAAGACCAGAACAAGTCCATTCTCTATATGAGGATACCGTCAGACAACCTCTTATTGCCTGTTGAAATAAAGAAAGACACTGTTACTGCTGCTACTACTACTAAAGTCGTTAGCAGTCAAGCAATTAAACTTCTTAGATATGTTTATACAAGAACAAGTGGTGCTTGGTATACGCAGACTTTTGATAACATTGCGGCAAATGGTGTTACTTACGGTGAAGCCCAAGCTCTCACAGACTCTCAGAAGCAGCAAGCGAGGGAAAATATCGAAGCGATGCCCGATATAACAATTGACCTTGATGCGATTGAGGGTGTGTGGGACGATACTTTTGAACCTATGGATTTTGCGTATCCCTATAATGACTTAGACGATTCTAAATACGATACCAAACGCAAGGTTGTAATGGATTATATATTCAATAAACTTACGGAAATGGGCCTTCTCCACACTGAGGGAGAAAATTCATCATTTTCTTGTATGCCATACGGCCACACCTTGCATTTTAGACTTACGACAAAGGTAGACGGGGTATTGATTAGTCTCTATGCAGACAATGTCCTGCGCCTTTCATCGACTGACATTGCACAGTGGGGATTAAGATTCTCTAATCCATATAGCGGATTGTTCATTGAACAAGACCCGGTTAAGGGTTTTGATTATGGCGCCTTTTTGGCTGGTACCGGTTTTGGATTATCAACACCTTCTGCGGAATTTACGGATATTGCTATATGGTGCTCAGGAGAGGCAGAATTTGTTAGGAATAACGTAATGTCAGCTCTTCAGGCTTGCCGCCCTCTTTGTCTAGCCGTAGCTGAAGATATATACACCGACGAGGAGAAGGAGAAGGGACGGGAGATACTCAACACCATCGACAAGGCGGCGTTCCTCACTGACGCGGAGGTGAATGACATTTGGGACAACAACTAAAAGAGTATATTATGGCAAATAAGTATTTGAATGACGAGGGGTTGAAAGCCCTCGTGAAGAAGATAAAGTCCTATGTTTCGGGTCTTCTGCCCACGCGGAAGGTGACATGGGCTGAACTGAAGGCGCTGCGGGACGGGGGCAAGTTGACTGCGGGCAGAAAGTACCGTATAACGGACTTCGTGACGACCTCGGCGCAGGCTGAAACAAGGAGCGCGGGACATGCGTTTGACGTGATAGTCACCGCCGATGATGAGAAAACACTGAACGAGAACGCTCACGCGGCAATCCATTCGGGGGATACCTACTTCAGTGATTGTAAACTGAACGCATGGGAACTGAAGTATAGCCTCGACAATGACGTGGAGCGTTTCACTTGGGCTGATTCCAAGAATGGAAAGGGTGTTGTGTGGTGGATGAAGGATGAGTTTAACAACGAGTGTTTCTACGATTTCAAGAATATACAATACAAGCGGTACAAGGTAACAAGCACCCATGCTAACACAGCCGACCTTGTTTCACAGATGCCGTATCTTGGGCTTCCGTCAAATAATAGTAAGGGTCTGTCAGAGTCCGATTTTTCTGATTTTAAGTATGTGTACACCTTCACAAAATACGCCTCTGATGGGGCTGTAATCGAAGACGCCTCTCTGATTGGAGTTAGTGTTAAGGACACTTATGGATGCCACAGTAATCACATAGGGGCATTCTTCAGCACTGAAGAGGTCAGCAAGGACGTCTATGCGAATATACGCTCTCTGAACAATGGTGTGTTCTATACTAATGACGGGAATAATATACTATGCTATGGCAACGCGATAGGGACGGGGTGTTACAAGTTTACCTGTTTACATGGCATGTATGAATCTTCCTGCGGAAACGGATGTTCCTCCTGGACATGCGGGAAGGGATGTCATAACTGGACATGCGGAGATTTCTGCCATGGGTGGACAACAGGCACCGACTGTAGCTATTGGACCTGCGGAGACAACTGCCATTCATGGTTTTGCGGAAACGACTGCAATTTGTGGAGATGTGGTAATGACTGTCATAACTGGACTTGCGGATATTCTTGTTATGGATGGTCATGTGAAAATGGTTGCTATGGCTGGACTTGCGGAAACAAGGGGATAGCATGGTCTTGTGGAGACCAGTGTTATGAATGGACCTGCGGTGACGAATGCAACACGTGGAAATGCGGAAATTTCTGTCATTCCTGGAAATGCGGGAACAGATGCAACTCTTGGACCTGCGGTAATAATAGTTATTCATGGTCCTGTGGAAATGACTGCCATTCATGGAACTGTGGCAACAGCTGTTCGGGATGGATTTGTGGTGACTACTGTACCGATTGGACTTGCGGCCACAACTGCGACAACTGGACTTGTGAGGAAAACTGTACGAATTGGGTCTGCGGTAACGGATGTGACAATTGGAGTTGCAAGAAACAATGTAACTCATGGGTCTGCGGCAACGAGTGCTCCGAGTGGAAGTGTGATGAATTTTGCTCCAATTGGACTTGTGGAGATTATTGCTCAAACTGGAAATGCGATGGTTGGTGTGTTTCCTGGAAATGCGGGAACGACAGCAGCGGCTGGTATGCCGGTGGTGCAAGTGCATCCTGGACTTGCGGAAATGGATGCAACAATTGGAAATGCGGTGGAAATTGCCAGACTTGGGAATGCGGAAATGGATGCTCTCATTGGGAAGTCAATGTTGCACAGCGTGGCTTCAGGATTGAAAGTGGCGTAAGCGGTTCTAAAGAACAGCCTTTGCTGATTTGGATTGACGGAGAGAACAAAAGTGAAACACGCAAACTCATCATCACCACAAAACGCACAGAAGGCGCTTCTACTTCAGATGACCTTGTAATGTATTTTGCAGATGAGGTTGCTACACAAGAAAATGTAGATTCTCAAATATCTGTAAAAACGGTACGGTATGACAAAGAACAGTCACTTAATGATTACCAAAAGCAGCGGGCAAGAAAGAATATAGGTGCTGGTAAACCAGTTGAATCTGGTACTGATATATCAGTGGAAAACAATAAGGCAAATATAGCAATTACAGAGAATATAACAGTTGCAGGACTCAGTGACACTTACGGTTGTGGTCTTATCAAGAATGGAGATACAATTCCTAAGGGAACATCATTGTCAAAGATACTTGAAATGATGCTCACAAAAGAACTTATGCCGGCCGCAGCTACAAAGCCGACAATTTCTATTACAAAGGCATCTGTGGTGTCTGGACTTCATGAAATCGGCGAATCTGTGAATGTAGGTACAGCAACAATTTCAAAGACTGCAGGTCATTTCAATAACAACGGGTGGGCTTCTCCTGCACAGCCAACTGCTAAGTTTACTTGGAGTGGAGAAACGATGACATCACAACTCGCTTCCGGTGCAACTGGTTACGTAAAACAAACAGGAGCATCAATTGCACAGGGCACTGCAAAGACGGTCAAAGGGACAAATAAAGTTTCTATTACTGCGTCTGCAAATTACTCAGCTCCGACAAACAGTCCGATTACCAACCTTGGAAACACAAAGACAGATGCTGCTTATACATGGACGGCAAGTAAGGCAAGTGCAACATCCACGATTGAATGGACCGGTGTATATCCTTGCTTCACTAATCTTGGAAAACTTGGAAAACTCGGAACTGAACCTACTGTGAAACTCACATTGCAGACAGGTGCGACATTCAACATATCCGTACCTTCTCACAATGCAGGAAATAATGATTTCCGCTTCGCATATCCGGATGGATGGACAATATCATCATTCAAGGTGAAGTCTCTTGACGGCAAATACTATGAGTTTGCTGCTGACCATAACAAGAATGCAGGGAATCTCACAAAAACGATTCAAGGCGTTAGTGTTACATATCATTATCTTACTGTCGCTAATGGAGCATCCGATTATCAGATTACGTTGAACAAAGCACTTAATGCATAATAGGAGGAATAGAATATGGGAATTATAAAAGGAGCAATTTCGTTTGGCTCAAATTTTAATATTGGTGCCAAGGGTCCTATTGATGCAAGAATGCGAGTGGAAACATTGGCGGACCTTACTACAGCATGGACTACAGAAATGCCCGCGTATAAGGGCATGACGGTAACGTGCCTTGCCGATGGAAATATATATGTGCTTACTGATGATAATGCATCAAAATTGGATAACTGGAAGTTAATTGGTGCTACATATGCACTTACTAATGCAGAGATAGATAACGCAATTAAATAGAAATACATATGGGAAAATACTTAGATTCCTCAGGGGTTACATATCTCTGGGGTAAAATTAAGGGATTGTTCACTGACAGCGAATTACAGACTGAGTCAAAAACATATCAGGGGGCGATTAATGAGATACACTCTGAATTGCCGGGGTGGTTAACTGACAAGAATATAGACGACCTAACACAAACTGATGTTACGGTTAGAGAGACGACATTATATGACGAAATAAAAGAAGAGACACAAAGATTATCAACACAGGTTTCTAACTCCTACGATAATAGCGCCCTCCCGCTCCTGTGCGGGCAGCCGCCGATACTCTTCGGCGCGGGCACCCCGAAGGAGTCCGTCGTGCCGGACAACTGGAGGCAGTACGACCCGGCCACCGGCGAGGGCTACAACTGGAACGGCAGGCCGTCGGCCGTCGGGCAGCAGTACATCGACACCACCGCCCAGAGCGGCGGGCGCTACGTCGCGGCGCGGGACGGCGAATGGGACCTCAAGTGGATAAACAGCTAAATCAGAACACATATGGCAAGGAACATATTCACGAAGAACCCCGTGTGGGGTGACGCGGTCGTAGGCAACCTCGCGACCGGAGAGCCGGAGTTCATAACGGCGGAATCCTTCGACCCGACGGCGCTCGCCGCCTCCGCCTACGAGACCATAGGCGCGGTGGGCGGACGCTTCGGAAGGGAAATACTCATAGTGTGGAAGCACAGCGCCGCGAAGAAGTGGTGCGAGCGCATCGAATACAGGCTCACGGGCTACACCCTCGACGGCGCGGAGCACACGGGCGTGCTCTCCATATGCGAAAGCGGCTCCGCCTCGGCGGCCACGGACTTCACCGTGACCTACACGGCCTCCGACAAGGCGGGTCTCGTCGCGGCTCTCAACGCCTTCTTCGCGGCCACGGCTGTATTCGCGACGCAGAAGTGGTTCGCGAGAATCGACGGGGCCGACGGCGAAATCCACATAGGGTGCAGCTACGAGTTCTGGCAGCAGTGGTCGTACAACGCCGGCAAGTCGGGGTTCGCGCTCGCGGCGACAATCATGCCCGACGTGACCTACAGCTCCTACATGCTGCGCCGCAACGGCGCCCGGGACGGGGAGGGCAGCATCCACAACCTCCCGAGGGCGCTCGCATATTTCAGGAACGACAACCCGTCCGCGACATACAATCCGGCGGCCGACGTCACGGACGTGAAGACGAGATACCCCGTCTGCCTCCCCGGTTACCTCGGAACGTCGCAGTATCAGGGCGACCACTGCGCCCTCCTGCGCTCGGCCTACGGCGAGGGGGAGGAGGGGTGGCTGCGCTACATGAAGGCTCAGACCGTCGTCGCCCCAACTGACTTCGGGGTCATGGGCATCCGCAACGGAAAGGAGCGCACCGCCGTCCTCGCGGCCAGGAAGTTCACCCTCTCCGACGGCGCGGCTCAGGACCTCTGTCCGGCGGCCGCCTACGCGAAGACCTCCCCGGACAGCGCCGTCGTCACCGACTGGTTCCTGCCCACTCCGGAGCACCTCGCGTCCATCCTCGGACCGGTGCAGCACGGGACCACGGCAAGCCGCGACGCGGACGCGCTGAACAGGGTCCTCGCGGCGATGGGCGGCGACGCCGTGTCGAACGGCTGGAACTTCTGGTCGTGCGTCCGGTACCACGGCAACAACGCATGGATCGCGCACGGCGGCTACGGCTTCCTCGCGCTCAGCGGCGTGTACGGCGGCAGCCGGTCCCTCCCCGTCTCGCTCTGCAGATTGCCGGAGGCGTATTAGAATTTAAAACCATACAAAAATGGAAACAAGAGAAGAAATCCAGAGACTGGAAGAGAGACAGCTTGAGCTGCTGTCGGAAATGAGACGGAGCGACGACCACGCGGCCAAGTGCTCCAAGCTCGGACGCCCGTTCGGGCAGGACTATCCGGAGGAGTACGCGGCCTACGTCGCGGCCAACGCGGAGTACAACGCCAACGAGCTAACTTTAGCAGATTTATATAAACAACTTGAAAAAGAGTTAACAGAATATGAGACAGTATTTAGATAGTTCAGGAGTTACTTATTTGTGAAACAAGATTAAACAAAATTTTCAAAATGGAACCGATTCAACACTTGATACCACAAATAAAACAATAACAGGAGCAATCAACGAGATAAACACAAAGGTAAACAATCTTACAGGAGCTTTTGTGTGGAAAGGGAAGTTCGACACATTACCTGCTGTAGACAACTACAGTGCAGGTGATGTCGTTGGAGTTGGAAATAAGGAATATGTACTTACCGTTACAGGCGACACTAAGGCTTGGGTAGAGTTCGGTGATGAAGCAAATCATATAACCAAGGATTTTGCTGAGAGCACTTATTTCAAAAAAGTGGATGCTGCTGGCAAGTTAGACAAATCCACCCTCACTCCAATCCTCAAGGAAATAGACCTCACAGGCACGGATGCAGAAAGGAAGGCGAAACTCGACCAGTTTGAGAAAGATTGGAAGGCTCTGACAGGTAGTGATACTTTGAAGGGGGCGAGGTTCGTTGCTCTATCCTTATATGACGATACGACAATGCAGGGTATGGCATCATATGATGCTGAATTTAATGCATATAGAGGAATTTTGGGGGATGCAAATGACCGTCTTCTAGACGCTAGGGTGTCTTGTTCAAGTGGTTCCCTCACCATCACCCCGCTCTTCCAGCACCTCGAAGCAGTTGTCTTAAGAATATCTGACGGCGATTCTAATGCCGATACGGTAAATGCGGCAAATAAAACATCTATTGAAAACTACGTCGCAAACTTGCAATCTCTCGGAGTTTCGATAGAAGATACACCTTGTCATTTTAGATTACTAAAATACAAAAATGGGAACTATACGGATTATACAGTAAATGTAGGTATACTGAAACTTACAGAAAAGTACGGCCAGTATGACTTCTGGATTGATGGTGTTAAGGGTAGTGTTGATTATGATACTGGAAAAGTGACTATCTCATTCAATCTAAATACCATTCTCAAAGCCATAAGACATGGCTTCGAAGCGATAACCATCTACACCGACAATACCTCAGAGCATATGCAGGCAAACCTCGACAACATTG